>VTLG01015573.1_pt1 | contig 10180 bp, 13 predicted proteins | sample 4694571 | NCBI WGS metagenome assembly VTLG01 (sample SAMN12604809, study PRJNA352737) | marine metagenome | biome: ENVO:00000447; feature: ENVO:00000209|ENVO:00000569|ENVO:01000036; material: ENVO:00002151; isolation source: viral sequences binned using virsorter ... | reverse complement strand
GGTGGTACTGCTAAATCACTAACAGAAAAGAAAAAAGAAAAGAAAACGAAAGTATTAACGCAATAGGATAAATGATATGAAAAAAATATTAATGAGTTTATTAGTTGCTCTATTTTTAGTAGGTTGTAATACAACAAAGAGTATTAAAATAGAACAAGAAGTCGGTCTCTTAAAAACCGTACAAGAAAGAGGTTATGTTATTTGTGGAGTTAATGCAGGTCTACCAGGATTTTCTGCTCAAGATGAGAATGGAAATTGGAGTGGTTTAGATGTAGATTTCTGTAAGGCAGTTGCCGCTGGTATATTTGGTGACGCAAGTAAAGTAGAATTTGTAGGATTAAATGCTAGTCAAAGATTTCCAACATTGGCGTCTGGCAATATTGATGTACTTGCAAGAAATACAACGTGGACAATTAGTCGTGATGTTAACTTGATGTTTGAATTTGCAGGTGTTAACTATTATGATGGACAAGGATTCTTGATACCTACTGATTTAGATATTAAAACCGCTACAGAATTAGATGGTGCGTATGTATGTATTACAAAAGAAACTACAAGTGAATTAAATTTAAATGATTACTTTGCAGAACAAAATATGGCATATGTGCCAGTATATGTTGAAGGTAATAAAGACGCAAAGGCAAAACTATTTAATGGTGATTGTGATGTATTCACAACAGACGCTTCTGGTTTAGCAAGTGCTAGAGCAGGTGCAGAAGACCCTAGTAAGTGGTTAGTATTACCTGAAATTATATCTAAAGAACCTTTAGGTCCACTTGTAAGACAAGGCGACCAAGAGTGGGAAGATGTAATAAGATGGACACATTTCATTATGATAAATGCTGAAGAGGCAGGTATTACAATGTACAATGTAGATTTAATGTTAACTTCAAAGAATAAAGAAGTTAAAAGAATATTAGGTGTTGAAGGTTATATTGGTCCTATGTTAGGATTAGGTATGAAATTTGGTTATAATATTATCAAACAAGTAGGAAACTATGGGGAATCATTTGAGAGAAATGTTGGACCTAATACTCCACTTGCATTAGAACGAGGATTAAATAATCTTTGGAAAAACGGTGGCGTAATGTACGTACCACCAATAAGATAGGGAGAACTATGTTTAAAAAATTATACGATATGATAGGATTTAGAAACGGTGATACTAAATGGTTATTAAAGATTTTAGCAGGTTTATTTTTAATTGCAATAGTATTTGGTGTATTTAAACACAATACAGCAAAAGCAGATTGTACAGGTTGCGGAGATGATGGACACCAAATTTGTCCAGTAGAAGGTGACCACACACACGAAAAACCAGAAGTTGTTTTTGCAGTTTGTGTATTTGCAGATGGTTCATTAATTGACCATAAAGGTGCAGATAGTATGTCCGATTGCTTAAAGACTAAAAGAGAAGTAGAAAAAGCTTGGAGAAATAGAGCAGAAGAAACAGATAGTGTAGAAATAAATGGTATCACTTACAAGATTGATGGTGAATCATTAGCATTTATGTGTGATTTAGTTGACGCAAGAGTACATCATTATAATGATGGTTCGTGGGAAATTGTAGAAATTCTAGGCAAACATAAGAAGGACGAATAATGATAAACGCAATAAAAAGATGGTGTATTGAAGTTTCAAAAGAACTATGTAGTGAAACTGTTGATACAGCAGGAACTATTTGTGATGAAACAAAGAAAGCAAATGCTAACTTTGTTAAAGCTATAATGGATAGCATTTAAATAAGGACAATCAATGGCAGAATCGGTAGTAGTTGCTGATAACGTAGAGGTAGTAGCAAGTAATATACAATCTAAAGTAGGCGCAACATTGCTTGGAACAAGAGCAATGGCAGAACAAACTACTGGTGTACAATCAGAAGGTTCATTTAATATATTAGAGAAGATTAGAGAGTTGCAGTTTAAAACTGTTGAGAAAATAACTGGTGTTTGGGAAATATTAAAATCACAATTAGATTTAGAAAAAGACCAAGCACGTAAGGATGCTGAAAATGCAAAAGAACTAGCCCTTGAAAGTCAAAAGAAAAAAAGAAAAGGCAAAGGTGTTGCCGCTTTAGTTGAAGATGAAGGTGGTGGTTTTGATATGAAACAAATGCTAGCAACTATAGGTACAACATTACTTACAGTTGGTGGTTTACGAGCATTTGCTGGGTCAATATTTAAAGGTGGTATTTGGGCATTAATTGGTTTAGCGGCAGGAAAAGCTTTAGTTAATCTATTTGATATTGAAAGTCCATCTGCTATTGACGCAATAAAAACAACATTACCTACGGCTGCCGCTATGTTAGCAATGTTTAAACTTAAAACAGCATTGTTAGCAACATTACCTATTGTTTCTGCTTTAGGTATAGCATCCATAACAAATTGGTTGACAGGTGGAAAAGCTGCTCACGAAGTTACAAATTTTGATTGGGCCTCGGCAGCATTAACAGGTCCCGCTCTTGCATTATTTTTAAGATTTGGTTTAGGTGTGAAAATGGGTGCCACTCTTGGTGGTTTAGTTTTTGGTTGGCCACTTATTATTGCTGGTTCATTAGCACTTGCATTAGGAGCTGGTATGGCTTATGTTGCTAATTCAGTTGAAAAAATTGAAACAATTATGTTAGAAAAATTGAAAGATACTACAGAAATGGCGCAAGATGAGTTTGAAGAAATATTAACTAAACAAAGTACATCAGCTATAAGTAAATGGAGTATAGGTTTACAAGCATTTTTTGATAAAGACAAATTAAATCTGGTACAGACAAATGTAATGGCAGTAAGAGGTGCAAAAAAACAATTTGGTATTACAGGCAAATTAGACCCAAAAGATAAAGAACAGGTACTAAAATTGGCTGATAAGTATGCCAAACTTACACCTGACGCAGTTGCCGATTTATTAGCAGATAAACATAAATTAGATGATGTTGCTAATTTAAAATTAGCAATACTGGATTTAGCACATAGTGGCGCATTAGGAGATGATAAAGATAGTGTATTGCTTAAATTAATGGCTTGGGAAGAAAAAATAAATAAAGGCGCAGAAGATAGAATTAAAATGTTGATTGAAACTAACCAAAAAGTTCCAACATATGTTAAAGAAGTTGCAGGTGGTGAACACGATACTACAGCAAGCACCTATGGAGATAAATTTAATATATTTAAAAGAATTCAAGACGACACTATGCATTCTGATTGGTTGGCTACACAAAAGCACATACAAGAATTAAAAGAAGATAAAGATTATGTAGACTTTATGAAATTAAAAAAGAAAAATCAAGCGTTGCCTCATCAATTAAAGTATATTGATGACCACGAAGCAAAATTAAGAGCTGTTTATGAATCAATGGGAAATAGACGGACTATGAAGTTTGAAGATGGTGTTTGGGATATGCCAAGTGAAGTAGATAAATTAGCAATGATAGATTGGTTTGATAAAGCAAAAAATACAAATTTAGAAAATGAGATTTTGAAAATAATGAAGAGAACCGTTTTAAAATTAAGTACCGACGAAAAAAAAGGTGAAGGTGTCAATGTGGTTGACAATAAATCTGTAGTGCAGACATCATCAAGTGTTGTGGCTCCTATTGTTGGTTCAAACGAAGAACTAGGTAGAAAAGAAGAAAAAGCATTAGCTTTGTCTGGCACTTCTGGTTTTTCTATATATGTTCCATAACAGATGATAACAATATTAGAAAACGCAAAAAATAGATTAACAGAATTAACCAATACAAATAGAAAAGTATTTGTTAGACTATCTGTAAAGGGTGGTGGTTGTGCTGGGTTTGGATATGATTGGTCGTTTGAAAATGAATCTAAACCAGATGATATTCTTGTTGATGGTATATTATTAGTAGATAAAAGTTTTGAATTGTATCTATTAGGTATGCAATTGGATTATAAAAATGATTTATTTGGTTCTAATTTTGTATTCAATAACCCTAAAGCCAAATCCTCTTGTGGATGTGGCACATCATTTAGTATTTAAGACCTAACTGCTTTTCAGTAATTAGTTTAAACTCCATATTATTATTTACACAATATGCCTTGGCTGCTGACCATTTTGCCTTATTTTTAATATAGTTATATGACTCACGCATATAAGATTTAGTTTTCTTTTTAGGTGGTTTAGGTTTAACAATTTGTCTTGATGGTTTAATTTCAATCATATACTTTTTATTCTTTATTGTTTTAATGATAAAGTCTGGAAAGTATCTATGAAATTTCTTGTCTAATGGATTATAGTATCTGATAGGTAATTCTTCACTTGCCCAAACTAATACATCAGGATTTTGGTCGCAATAGTGCATAAACCTACGCTCTAATAGTGACCTATACACTATCATATTAGGGTTGCCTACATACTTTCTAGGGTAAGTTGGTCTGTAAATTCCTTTGTAACTCTTTCTCATATATTACCTATAAATCATATAAATATTAGAAGTATTTATAACAAGGAACAAAATGGCATTTGCAGGCACAGGACAAAGAAGAAAATCAGTAAAACTAAAGAACTTTCTTACTAACGCTGTAAGAGGAGTTAAGAGTTTTGTGGTTAACAAAGCAATTGGTAATTTTAATGCTAGTGACCTAGTCAGTAATTGGACATCACAAAATACTGCTTATAATGGTAGTAATAAATCTGAAATACAGGCATTATTGAAGAAATCACCATTTGAAAAAGCTAAAGATAGAAAAACATCAATTAAAGAAACTGATCCTCTAGGGTTTCAACACATACAATATCCAGCAGATTTAACAGGTAATGAATTAGGTAATTGGATATTATTTTTCACAATAAATTCAAATCTTCACGGCGGTGCTTCAAGAGCTGCTGAAATGCAATTTTCAAAGCGTATGGGTATGCCAAAAGCAACTAAATCACACGCTATTAGAGAGTTTGATAGAATAGAAGGAAGAACATCTGCTTATGGACCTGCAGATACAATGAGAGAACAATATAGAGAAGCAGGTATTCATATACCAAGAGTGGTAATGGAAAATACTGTATCAGAAGGTTATAAAAGCCAAGATTATGTATCAGGTGCAATTGCATTATATATGCCACCTGATATTAAAGTTAGTTATGGTGCAGAATGGGGATCAGAAGACGCAATGTTGGCAGGAGATGTATCTAAACTTTGGAAAGATATTCAAAAATCTGATAAGCACGGTTGGGATTTAGTTGAAAGTGTGGCAGCTCACGGAACTGGTATTGGTCTTTTAAATTTACAGAAAGCGCTTGGTGCGTTAGGTGAAGGTGCTGGTATTGGTGATTGGGTTAAAATATTAGGTAAGAATATGGGTATGGCGGTAAATAACCATAAAGAACAAGTATTTGAAAATCCTACTTTTAGAGAATTCTCATATCAATTTAAATTTTTCCCTAAAAATAGTGATGAAACTAATAGAGTACAAAAAATAATTGCAATGTTTAAATATCATATGCACCCTTGGAAAGATAATGAAAATTGGAATGGTCGTTTGTTTCAATATCCATCAGAATTTGAAATACATTATTTACGAAATGGTACTGATCCTGATACTGGTAAAACTTATGGCGGAATTAATTCAAAGTTACACAAAATATCAAGATGTGCTTTAAAGAAATGTGATGTAAATTATTCACCTGAAGGTGGTAATTTTAAAACGTTTAAAGACCATTCACCAGTTACATATACTATTGATTTAAACTTTGTTGAATTAGAATTTATGACTAAACAGAAAATATTAGAAGGATTTTAAAAATGTATTTTGAACAATTTCCAACTATGCTATACGATATTAAAGGCAATAATAATTATAAATTAGTGCCTGATATATTTCGTAGAGTTAAAATATCTAGTAAAGTAAAAGATAATGTAACTCTATTAGAAACATATGATGTTTCAGATGGAGAAAAACCAGAAGATGTGGCATATAAAATGTATGGTAATACAGAATTATTTTGGGTTGTGTGTATGATTAACAACATAGAAAATCCTTATTATGATTGGGCGTTATCTAATATACAATTTGAAAATTATATGAAAGACAAATATGACAATGTTGACGCAGTACACCATTATGAAAAAATACAATCAAGTGGACCTCAAATAGGTGCAGGACCCGAAGACTATTCTCATATGATAGAGTGCAATTCAACGGACGCAGGCGCAGGTCCTGTTACTAATTTTGAATATGAAAGAAGACTACAAGATAAGAAAAGACAAATCAAATTACTTTCTCCTAAATATGTTGGTCTATTTGTAGATGAATTTAAGAGGTTGATTAAACAATGATATGGCAGATAATACAGAAAAATTAATTAAAGCAGGCGAATACATTATAGATACTGCTGAAATTTTATCATATAGAATATCAGATGGTGGTCCTGGACAAGGTCTACAACCATTTAGAATGGACATTAAAGGTATTATAGGTAAATTAGAATTTGACCAAAATCTTTTCAAGGGTTCAATGTATGGTAAAATACAAGTATTGGATCAAAATGATGTACGTACATTATTACCAATTACAGGTTTAGAAAAATTAAATTTATCATTTCACACACCAGGTTTAGATGGTCCACGTGGTGTTGCTAACCATAGTCATCCATTTCACATAACTAGAATAGAAAATGTAGCACCTGATATTAAATCAGGTAAGAAAATTCAAGCGTATGATATATATTTTAATTCAAGAGAACTTATGTATAACATTACACGTAAAGTTAGTAAGGCGTATGATGGACCAGTTGAATTAGCTGTTGAAGATATATTTAGAAATAAAAGATATCTTAATAGTAGCAAACAATTATATGTTGAACCTACAATACATCCTACTAAAGTAGTTATACCAAATACCTCACCATTTAAAGCAATTCATATGTTGCAACAAAGAGCAATATCTAAACGATATAAAAATGCACATTACTTATTTTATGAAAACAATGATGGCTACCATTTTAGAAGTCTTGAATCATTATTAGCAATGGCAGGTGCAGGCAGACGACCATCTAGGTGGACTTACCGAATGCAAAGTCAACATATAAGAAGTGGACAAGGTACTAGAGATGTGATAACAGATTTAAAGGGAGTTTCAAGTTGGACTCTTGCCAGACCAGTTGATTTAGTAGACAGTATAGTAGGTGGTGCATATTCAAGCAAACTTATGGAACACGATATGTTTTTTAAAACGGTGCAAACAAGTGAGTTTGATTATACTGAAGATTGGGAAAAATCATTTCATACTGAATTGAGTGAAGAGAGGAACTTACCAATACCTGAATCAAAATTTGAAGATACAGGTAAATCAATAAGTGAAGCATATGATTCAATGGTAATGTTGAAATCTCATACGAGTAATATTCATAATGAATCGGTTAATGCGAGTGGTAAATATACAACACAAAAGGCAATATCACAAAGACGATTAATGCTAAATGGTACATTAACATTTACTGCTCACGGTCTATCCCATTTACAGGTAGGAGATATTATTAATTTTGATATACCTATAATTGAACCTTTGGCGCATAATAAAAAACAACGATTATCACCTCAATGGGCAGGTCGTTATTTAATATATCAATTGAAACACGTTCTTATGGCACCCAATACGTATACAATGCAAGTTAAATGTTTTAAAGAGAGTGTTGAAACACCATATCCAGAAGAGCATAATAGTTGGACACACGTGCCAATGCCTCCGAAGGAAACACATAATGTTTATGCTTTAGACGATACAATAATTGGTAATGCTGGTATATCAAGTAAATTTGGAATAGGGAAGAAGTAAAGTAAAAGGGGATATTATGAGAACAACTGAAAGAATTTTTGAGACTCGCAAAATTTTTGGGTTCGCTAACGCTAGACGTGTAAGAACTACATTACAGCAGGTCTCTTTAGAGAATATGACAGAACTATGACACAGCAGATACGAACAAACATAGAACATCTACAAGCATTGACCATTGACAATGTGAGTGGAATAGTGTATAACGCAGATGAGCTGATGGAATCACAGCGTAGTCGCCAGGCATACTATATTAATGCGAAGCCATCTAAGCATCCGACGGTAACCAAAGTTGTTCAGAATTGGCTAAAAGGTATATTATTACCTTTACGCAATGGGTACGCAAGTGTGGTCGCTGGTACGCAAACCCGCCTGCGTAAAGAATTTAATGTACGCAGATTACACACTCGCCTGCGTAAAGGTATTCTAAATAGTTTCATAATGCGTAAGTCGACTCGTTTAAAAGAAAAACAATATGGGAAAAAACTAAATGGCTAACAATAATTTTTTAGGGTTCAATAATTTTATCTGGTTCAACGGCGTTGTTGAAGACAGACTTGACCCTTACACATTAGGAAGAGTGCGAGTGCGTTGCGTGGGCATACATACACACGACAAAGAAGTTTTGCCAACTGCCGACTTGCCTTGGGCGCAAGTTGTCTTGCCAGTTACATCGCCAGGCATTTCAGGTTTAGGTTCTTCACCAAGTTTTCTTGTTGAAGGCAGTTGGGTGTTCGGATATTTTAGAGATGGTGACCAATGTCAAGAGCCAGTTGTACTTGGCTCGGTGCCAGGTGTGCCTGCAGAAAAGCCAACTGGTGAGTTTGGATTTTCTGATCCTTCTGGTAAATATCCTATTACAAAAATGGAGAGTGATGTCAATAGACTTGCACGAAATGATTTTACGCATTTAGCTTTGGACGCCAGAGCGAATAGTGTTAAAACAGGTATTGCGACTGCTGATTTTAATTCTACAAAGGCGGCAAACTATTCTGATATGCCTGCAAGTGATGGCACGACTTGGGATCAACCTGCGCCAGCTTGGGCGGCACAATATCCTTTCAATCACGTCTATGAGAGTGAGAGTGGACATATTTCTGAAATAGATGATACGCCAGGCGCCGAAAGAATTTATCACGCACATACAACAGGCACAGGTTATGAAATTGACAAAGACGGCGTAATTAATATTCACAATGTAAAAGACAAATACGAAATTACTTCAGGCAAACAATGTCACGCCATTGAAGGCAATAGTGACATTACTATAGATGGTCGCCATAAGATTTTCATTAACAAGAGTCAAGGCACAAACAATCACTATGACATACAGATAGGCCCAGGCGCAAATGTCAACATACAAGTAGATAAAGGGAATATCAATATGGTCACCGTTGAAGGCAACATCAATGTTAACTCTGGTGGGGATTATAATCTAAAAGTAAAAGGCAATTACTCTAGTGTTATAGAAGGCTATAAATCAGAAATTATTGAAGGCACGAAGACATCATCTACAACAGGTGCTGTCATACACAAAGGTTCAACAATTGACTTGAACCCAGGCAGTATGCCAGGTCAATAACATATATATTAAACACGAAAAAATTTAAAACAGAAATCTGAAAAACGACCTGACAAAAAGGCTATTGTTAAAATTCTTATATAATTTAAACTATAAATGCAATAACAATCATTAGATATATTGTTATCTCATTTTTTTCCGGCCAGCTAGGAAATTCGCCAGGATCATAAATAGTCCTATAATGTCTATTACAAAACAATCATACACCGACTTAAAAGAGTATTGGGACTTTCAACGTAAGATAGAATACAATAAAGAGAAGTTACAAGATATGGTTAAAGAAATGCAAGGTCGGGTTTACAATCAAATGGGAATGATGAGTGAGAAAGAACTCTTTGATTCCCTTTGGACTAAACTTCCACAAGAAGCGTATGAAAATCCGCCAAGTACCTATATACCAGAAAACGAAACTTACAGATTTGAATGGGAAGGTGAACCCAATAAACAGAAACAATTGCCTTTACATAAAAAAGGACGTCCTGTTGTCTTACGTGCAAGAAAGAAGATAGACGAGATATTACCTTATATGGACGGTGACCATATTAATCATCCAGACGATAAATGATTAGTGTTTATGTCTTGTTAATTGTATTTGTTATTATGGCTATAATTCTTGGAAACTTGTAAATTATATATATCTGTGTAGTGTTCGCAAGAATGCTCCAAGTACCTGGTCTCCACGACTCGGCAAAAATCAGTATCTTTTTCCTTTTACATAATTCTTATTCCACAAGTAAATATAATGTCCTTGTCTTTTATACGTAATAGTTAACGGTTTCCATCTATCGTGTAATCTCAACGTTTTTATATATGCAATACAATA
>VTLG01003898.1_pt1 | contig 10182 bp, 5 predicted proteins | sample 4694571 | NCBI WGS metagenome assembly VTLG01 (sample SAMN12604809, study PRJNA352737) | marine metagenome | biome: ENVO:00000447; feature: ENVO:00000209|ENVO:00000569|ENVO:01000036; material: ENVO:00002151; isolation source: viral sequences binned using virsorter ... | reverse complement strand
CCGCACCTCTAAACCCAGCTGCTGCTGTGGAATTGATTGCAGGTATCGCTCCAAACACTGGAGTTGCTCAAGCATTCTAACTTATTATTCATATGGGGAGGCTTCGGTCTCCCTTTTTTATTACAAATTTTTATGGCTTCCACGACAATTGATAACGAGACCGAACTCTCCGCTGTAAATGCTATCTTGGGAGCTATTGGTCAGTCACCAGTAACTTCCTTAAACTTCACCAATCCAGAAGTAGGGTTTATATATAATTTATTGAGAGATGCTAATGTAGATTTACAAGCTGAAGGTTGGCATTTTAATACAGAGAAACATGTTACTTATACACCAGATGCTAATGGTAAGATAGCTATAGGTAATGATATATTAAAGATGGATACTACAGATGGTTGGGTAGATAGAACTCATGATGTAGTTAAAAGAAACGGATTCCTTTATGATAAACAGAGTCACTCAGACGATTTCTCTGGACACTCTGGAGGTATCAAATTAGATATAGTAAAACTATTATCTTATGAAGATCTACCTGAAATATTCAAAAGATATATAATTCATAAAGCTTCAGTCAGAGCTGCTACACAATTAGTAGGTAATGCACAATTAGCTCAACTATTAGCTCAACAAGAAGCTGTATCTAGAGCTGCAATAATAGAGTATGAATGTAATCAAGGTAATCATACTATGTTTGGTCTACCAGAAGATTCAGTCTATACTGCATATCAACCTTGGAGGACATTAGGAAGATAATGACAGGAGTAACACAGACTATAGATTCTTACTATGCTGGTATGTCTCAACAGCCAGATTTAAAGAAGTTTCCAGGTCAGGTAAAAGATATAGTTAATGGTATACCTGATGCAATAGAAGGACTATATAAAAGACCTGGATCTAAACGAGTAGGATCTACACCATTAGCTAATGTACAGTCTAATGGCTCTTGGTTCCATTACTATAGAGATGAAACAGAAGGATCATATATAGGACAGATAGCTAGTGATGGTAAGATAAGGGTATGGAGTTGTAATGATGGTGCTGAAAAGAACGTATGGTATCATACAGATAATAGTGCCTATAGTGGAGGTAATTCCGATCACACATCTATTACCTCTTACTTAACTCCTAGTAGTGCTACAGCTACAGAAGATTTACAAGCACTAACTATTAATGATACTACATTTTTAAATAATAGAACTAAGACTGTAGCTAGTACAGGCACAACAACTGCTAGAGAACATACACACTTTGCTTATGTAGATCTATTAAGAACAGAGAATGGTAGACAGTATTCTTTAAATGTATATAGCAATGAAACTACTAGCACTATAAAAAGAGCTACCAGATTAAAAATATCTTCAGATACTTTAGATGAATCTAATGGATCTGGTCATTGTCCAGGTATAGGTACTCAGACATTTAGTGTGACTAGTGGTTCATCAGAGAATCTTATATTTCGTATATCAGCTCTAGGTCAACAAGGCCAAGGTGCTGCTATAGATGATGGAGGTACTGATGCTAGTAATTATAAGTGCTCGTATAACAGACAGGTTATATTATTACATGGTGGAGAAGATTGGGAAACTGGAGATACAACTACAGTTACTTTAGATCAAGCTCAAACATCTTATAACTATACAGTACGTGTAGAAGATCATGAAGAAGTATCAGTTAAAGCTAATATAAAAGCAGTACGTCCTGTACCTACACCTTTCGATGGAGAGACAGCTGTAACTGTTGATACGATACTAGGTGGTATAATTTCAGAACTATCTGGTACAGCTATAACTGCTGTAGTAATAGGTAACGGTTTATATCTTCATTCTAACTCTGCTTTCAGTGTAGAAGTACCAGAGAAAGACTTGATGAGAGTCATGCAAGAATCTATTAATGATGTCTCTGAGTTACCTACACAATGTAGAGATGGTTATATAGTTAAAGTAGCTAACTCTCAAGCTTCAGATGATGATGATTACTATCTTAAGTTTGAAGGTAATGACGGTAATGATGGTCCAGGTGCTTGGGTAGAATGTGCAGCTCCAGGTATAACATCTAATTTAGATAATACAACTATGCCTCATATACTACAACGTCAAGCAGACGGTGATTTTTTAGTTAAAAAACAGCCTCTTGGTGTACGTTCAGTAGGAGATGATAATACTAATCCAATGCCTTCTTTTGTAGGGAAAACAATAAATAAAGTATTATTCTTCCGTAATAGATTAGCTTTTTTATCAGGTGAAAATGTTATATTATCAAGACCTGGAGAATTAGCTACACCATCTTTCTTTGCTAAGACAGCCTTAGCTGTTGGTGCTACAGATCCTATTGATATATCTTGTAGCTCTACATTTCCATCTGATTTATTTGATGGTATAGAAGTAGCTGCAGGTTTAGCAGTATTCAGTACTAACCAACAGTTCTTATTATCTTCTGATGCAGAGATACTAAATCCAGATACTGCTAAACTGAGAAGTATATCTACATATAATTATAATAAAGATGTACCTCCTATATCTTTAGGAGTTACTACAGGGTACATAGATAACTCAGGTAAGTATAGTCGTTTTAATGAAATGGCTAATGTTGTAAGAGAACAAGAACCTGTAGTTATGGAGACAAGTAAAATTGTATCTACCTTACTACCTAAAGATATAGATTTAGTAACTAACTCCAGAGAAAACCAGATAATACTATTTGGTAAAACAGATTCAGATACTATATATGGATATAAATATTTAGTATCAGGAGAGAAGAGAGAACAAACAGCTTGGTTTAAGTGGAAATTAAATAACCCAATCAAATATCATTTTATTATAGATGATGAGTATTTCTTCTTAGATACCGATAATTTTCTGCAAAAAATTTCTCTTATGCAGCAGGATACAGATCCTAGTATTGATGAAACTGTAGGATCTGATACATCTAACTATTTAATACATTTAGATAACTGGACTACTGTAACTAATGGATCTTATAATGCTACTACTAAAGTAACTACATTCGCTAACCAGTCAGACTGGATAGATCAAGTAACCTCACCTAATGGTGCATTAGTATTAGTTGATATCGATACTGGTGCTACAAGAGTAGGACGATATGCTCAATGTACTGTCACTAACACAGATGATTTTACAGTACCTGGAGATTGGTCTACTGGTACATTTTATATAGGTTATCTATACGAATACCTAGTACACTTTCCTACGTTCTATCTGAATCAAACTCAAGGTCAACAATCTAAATCTGATGTTAATTCATCACTTGTTGTCCATAGAATCAAACTAAACTTTGGTAAGTCAGGTCTATATGAGACTACACTACAGAGAACAGGTAAAGCTGACTATAGTGAGACTTATGAATCAGCTGCATTAGATGAATATCTAGTATCAGATGCACCTTATCTACCGGAGCATATACAAACAGTACCAGTTTATGAAGCAAATAATAACGTAAAGGTATTACTGAAATCATCACACCCAGCTCCAGCTACACTACATGCTATGTCGTGGGAAGGAGACTATTCACCTAGAAACTATAGACGTGTCTAAATACATCCATCCAATAACATTGGAGGCTGCCTTGGAGGTGGCCTCTAACTTACGTCCAGAAGACCGTAGAGAGGTCGAAGAAGGTCACGGGTATGATCCAATAGAGTACGCTAAATTCATCGCTCAGGAAGGCTCTGCTGTGTATTTCACAGTGCCTAACGGCAAGACTGCTGGTATGGCTGGAGTCGGTCCAGAAGGAGCTATATGGATGATATGTACACCTGCTATTAAAGATTACCCACATACGTTTGCAAAAGAATCCAAGAGGTTTGTTGAAAGTAGAACAGAACCTTTGCTTTGGAATGTTGCAGATAGACGGAATACAGTCCACTTAAAACTACTTAAATTCTTAGGGTTTAAATTCTTGAGGGAACTCAAGTATGGTCCTAACCAATTGTCCTTTATCGAGTTTTGCCGTGTGTGCAGATCCTAATGCGGGTGCTAGACAAGCCGCAAAAGAAAGACATGCGAATAAATTGTTCGCATATAAAAGTAATTCAGTAAAGTACTGGAATAGAGAAACAGATTATAAAAATCAAAAACAATTCATTCAAGGTATTGGTGAATCTAGACAGCTAAGTGATATAAGACAAGCTGTTATGCAGAAAAGATCTGCTGGTTTATCTGCTAAAGAGAAACTTGCTAGACAATACTCTGCATCTCAATATGTTAACGAAGGTGGTGGGGCTAGATCTGCTGGTAGAAACAAATACTTAGAATTGTTAAATGCAGAATCTAAGATAGATGCAGGTATATCTAGATTGGCTGGAAGAGGTCAAGGTATATTACTAGAAAAGCAGAGAAGAACAAGGCAATCAATGCTTGCTAAGGCAGAGAAAGGAGTAGGAGTTAGACCTGAATTTGGTATGGCTATTCAAGCTCCTGGTGTAGATAGAGGTGCTCAAGTAATGGGTGCTGTAAGTACAGCTTTATCTATAGCTTCTCTATTTGCTGGTGGTAGTGATATTAGAATGAAAGAAGACATAGAACAAGTAGGAGTATCTCCTGATGGACATAAGATATATGAATTTAACTACATTGGTAAACCTACAAGATACCGTGGAGCTATGGCTCAAGAGGTAGTTAAGATAGATCCTATGGCTGTAACTGTCAGACCTGATGGATACCTTGGAGTTTACTATGGTAAAATTGATGTTGACATGGAGGTGATCTCATGACAAGTTCCTTTGACAAGATGCTGAGTCAGTATCAAGGTAATTTACCTAATATAAGCGATACTAACTACACATCAGAATTAGACTATACTCTTACTGAAGAAGTAAATAAAGAGATAGATAATTTAAAAGAAGATCATGCTAAACGTACTGACGAAGCTATAGCAATAGCTGAACAAGCTGCTGATAGTAAACGAAAGCAGTTAGAAAGTTTAGTAGGTTTAATAGGTACAGGTAAAAAGTTATATGATTACTGGAAAGCAAAAGATTTAGCTTCAGCTCAGTATGACTTATGGAATAAAAAGAAGCTAAAAGATTATGACCCTGAATTTAATATAGACCATGCACGTAAAGGATTAAAGAAAGGGGAGGAGGAATTCTTTAAGACTCTTTGGAGTAATTATCCAGAAGAAGATCTGGTTGAGATGAAAAAGGAATTAGCTGAAAAAGGTTATATAAATGATAAAAATCAAATAACTAAAGAAGGTCAAGTATGGCTTAAAAAACAATACCAACAACAAGTCAATGAAGGCGGTACAGAAGGTGTAATAACTGAAGAACAAAAACTAGCAAATCAAAAACTAGTTGTCCAACATCTTAAAGAAGAAGCTGTAAAAGATCCTCAGTTTGATTTACAACAGCAATTAGAAGCTGTTTCAAATAACAAAGCTACTGCTGATGAGTTAAATGCTAGACAGTTACAGGGGAAATTAATAGAGGATCATGATTCTATATTCCCTTCACTGCTACAAGTAAAGAAGCAACTTCCTGGTATGCCATATCCTCTTAGTTATATGGATGTTACTAGTAAGACTGCAACAGCAGAGGAAAGAGCACTAGCTCCAGTTTTATTACGTGATGCACACGCAGATTACGAAGCTTTCAACCAAGATTATATAGATAAGATAGGAGAGAAAAGATATAAAAATGAAGTCTTTCCTAAGCTATATGAAAAAGCCCAGATAACTCATAAGAAATTTATGGGTTTAGCTTTAGCAAGTGCTCAAGAACAGAATCTAGATCAGAATGCTCAAGCTTTTGCTGCTACATTTAAACGTGAAGGTATAAACGCTGTAGTTGGTAGTACAGGTTCTGTCAGTGTTTATGAACAAACACTAGATGGTCGTAGAAACAATAGCATGGGATTTGCTAAATCAGTAGCTTTAATTAACCATGCTGTAGACAAAGGATATCTGACTGGTAGAGACCTACAGGATGCTATAAATACTCCATTTCCAAAAAGAGGTAGTACTAAAATGACTACTTTAGAAGAACTTAAACCTGACGTATATAATCAACTTCAAATCATAGCTCAGAATGATATACAGGAAGAGTTAAAGCGTGATAAGGCTGAAACAGCTAGTGATATCTTACAACAAACTGCTAACATACAAGACCAAGCTAAAGCTCAGAAGTGGTCTACTGATGAGACAAAAGAACAAGCCATGAAAACATGGACAGAATTAGCTAAGAAGCATAATTTATCTCCAACTAATAGTGCTTTTGCTGAATTAAATTCTCTTGCTACTTACGGTCAAACAAGAGCAGAGAGATCAGGTGATGCATTACTTGAACTTCAAGGTCAAGAAGCTAGAGGTGAACTATTATCTACTGATTTAATTGCTAGACTAGAACCAGAATTACAACAGGCTTGGAAAGATAAGGTTGCAATACTAGGTTCAGAAGGTTTAACTACTCAAGAACTAGAAGATGCTGATGCAGAAATTGTAGAGATCATAAAGGACTATAAAGTACATGGTACAATAGATCAGAGATTAGGTCCAAAAATGAGATTAGCTAGAACAAGAATGCTTAATCTTTATAATGCTACTTTCCAACAATTAATGAGATCTGATAATAGAGAAGATACATTAGCTGCTAAACAAGATAATAAAATAAAAGCAATGGATATAGTTAAGAATGAATTTAATACTATTAAAGATAAAAATCCTGATAATCATTCTCAGAAAATATTTGGAAATAATATAGTTCCTGACTATAGATTAGAAGTTGCTAATGAAGCACAGTTAGTACAGTTTTTAAATACTACTGAAAAACCAGCAGAGAGTGGTATGTATTGGAATGCTGGAGAACAAGAAGCTATTATAAATAGTTTAGCTGCTGAAGAAAAAGGCGAACCTATCTCTGGTTGGTGGACAGATAAAGCTAAATACTTCCCTAATATGACTGGTAGAGAACTCTTTAAAATGAGAACTGAAGCTACAGCAGACTTAAGAGAAGGAGAAGTAGGAGACATTAAAATAGAAGATAAGTTCCATCTTAGAACTTTAGCTATTAAACCGAATCCTGCTAAAATTGGTTCACATATAATTGAACCCATCAATACAGAAAATATGTTAACTGAACTACAAGTTCAAGATGCAGATTATAATAGTACGTTTAGACTTCCTGAAACAATTCAAGAATTCGATCCATCACAAATGACTCTTAGAGAATTACTACAATTACGTGTAGATAATTACGGTCCTTGGAATGATGATATAGGATTAGGTATCTACGATATACAAATGAAAGAACTTGTTGAAATGCTGAAAATACCAGGAGTTGTAGAAGAATTAGGTGGTGGTGACGCTGTATTTGATGAGACAATGCAGAAAAAACTAATGCAGATAAAAATTCTACATAAAGCTAATCAAGCTGGTGGTATGAAGAGTTTCAATAATAGTTATAGAAAAATTAATCACATTACTGACGAGGAACAAGTCGCTTATAATGGAATAGTATCAGGAGCATATGGAGAAGAACTTGCTAATGATCCATTCCGTCAATTAAATACATTAACTAGTGAAGTTGCTAAGGTAGCTTTAGAAGACGTTATGGCTTATGCTTAATTATTACTAAGGTAAATATGGAAAATGAAGAAAAAGGTCTGGTAGATAAAGAACTACTAGACCAAGCTTCTTATGTACTCGGAGGAATTCAAACAGGTATTGAACAAGCTGATGAGTTACAACAAGAAGCTGCCGTAGAGGATGCTACCATACAATCTGAACAAGATGACCCTAGAAACAGAGAACAATGGGGTCTTCCAGGTGTAGCTGAAGAGTTAAAGTCAGCTGTGTTAGGTGGTGTTCAAGATACTGCTTCATCAATACAAACTTTTCCCGAACGTGCTATTGATACACTAACAGGTGAAGTAAGTAGAGAGAAGAAAGAGAAAGGTTACTATCAACCAGAGTGGACACCATTTGTTAATGAAGAAGATCCTATCATTACTAAAACGTGGTGGGGTCAAATGTTAAGAGGTGTAGTACACTTTGGTACAATGGCAGCTGGTGTAACAGCAGCTACTAGTGCAGCTGGTGTAACAGCTCCCGCATGGTTAACTGGCATGGCTGGTTATGGTATGATTAGAGCTGCTGGTATCGGTGCTGTGTCAGACGTTATATCTCATACAACAGACGGAGAGAACGCATTAGGAATGATGCGAGATCGTTTTGGTTGGATGGATACACCATTAAGTACTAGAGATACAGACCATCCTCTAATGATGAAATTCAAAAACATCGTAGAAGGTATGGGTATAGGTATACTCTTTGATAGTGCAGCAATGGCACTTGGTAAAGGCAGTAAATATGCTAGAGCACAAGTAGCTGAAAGAGGTGCTAGTGTAGAATTACAAACAATAAGAAAAGGTATCCAAGAACTTAGGAAGAATGAGTTCGGATTTAGAGCTAGTAAAAACTCACCCGTAGCTGGTAGACATCAGGGTAATCATTTATCCCAAGATAAAGATCCTTTTACTGTTTGGGAACGTAACAAGAGAGTAAGAACTGAATGGGGTGCAGAAGAAGGTTCTGCAGGTAATGTATCAACACCTGTTCAAAGAGAAAGAATTGCTAGAGAAACTGGACTAACTGAAGAGTTAGTTGTTGATACTTTATCAAGACTATATAGTGCAGAGAAATTCCAAAGTGTACTTAAGGCTGTAGATGGTAACAAGAAACGTCTAATAGAAGTATTTGGTGATGCTATTGCAGCTCATCAACGTATTACTTTAGGACGTAATGCAGCTGAAATGACAGCTGAAGAATACTTAGAAGAAGTACTAGAAACTTCAATTAAGTTTGATGTTACTGATATAACTGGTAGAAAGATAGATGAGATTACTACTATCACAGCTCAGAATGTTGTTGTTAGTGATCTAGTTGTATCTACATTATTACAACAGTTAAGAGATCTAGGAATTGCTGGTAGGGAGATTGGTAATTGGGACAACCTATTAGATATAGATGGACCAGCTGACCAAATCTTAGATACTATGCTTACAGCTATCTCTGAATCTAAGAGAGCTAAGTATACATTATCTCAAGAGTTCCGTAACTTAGGAGCTAGAAGACCTGCTGCTATACAAGAAGCAGTACAGCAAGAAGTTAAAGATGCTAGAGAAACTATTCAGTCTATACTTAAAATAGCTAATAAAGATGAAGATGGAGATTTAGTACTAGCTTTGTTTGAAGCATTCTCATCAATGAAAACAGTTAATACTGTAGAGGATTTCACTCAATGGGCTAGAAAGATGATCCGTGGTGGAGAGATTGAAGGTAAAGCACAGGTAGGAGCTATGGTTAGAGAACTCCAAGGAGTTATGATACATAGTGTTCTAAGTGGTCCTAAGACTCCTATGAGAGCTATTATAGGTACAAGTACTGCAACCTTCTTAAGACCGTTTGCACAGGCTATAGGAGCTGGTATAAGCTTACCCTTTACAGGTGATACAACTACCTTAAGAGCTGGTTTATCATCAATTAATGCTATGATGCAAGCTATTCCAGAGTCATTTGAGCTATTTAAAACTAAGTTAAACTCATATTGGACTGGAGATATAGCTACTGTTAAGACTAGATTTGCTGAATATACTCAAGGAGATGATAACTGGGAAATATTAAGAAGATTTTCTGAAAGTGACCAGGCTACAGCTGGAGATAAAGCTGCATTTGCTATGGCAAATATGTCTAGAAACTTAAATAATAATAGTTTTCTTACATACTCTACTAAGATAATGGCAGCAACTGATGATGCTTTTGCTTATATCTTAGGTAGAGCTAAGATGAGAGAGAAAGCTTTGCGTTCTGCTATAGATGCTAAGAACAAAGGAGCATTAACAGCTTATAATAGTGTTACTCCTGAGCTAGTCAGACTATATGAAGAAGATTTCTATGCACAGATATTCGATGGCAATGGTAATATTATAGATGAAGCTACTAAATTTGCTCGTCAAGAAGTTACGTTAACTCAGGAACTAACTGGATTTGCTGCAGGTTTGAACTCAGTATTCCAGCAGACTCCATGGGCTAAACCTTTCTTTTTATTTGCTAAAACTGGAGTTAATGGTCTTAATCTTACTGCTAAACATACACCAGTCCTTAACTTCTTAGTTAAAGAATGGAATGATATAGCATTTGCTAATGCAGGGAACCCAAGATCAATGGAAG
>VTLG01001624.1_pt1 | contig 10182 bp, 10 predicted proteins | sample 4694571 | NCBI WGS metagenome assembly VTLG01 (sample SAMN12604809, study PRJNA352737) | marine metagenome | biome: ENVO:00000447; feature: ENVO:00000209|ENVO:00000569|ENVO:01000036; material: ENVO:00002151; isolation source: viral sequences binned using virsorter ... | reverse complement strand
GCGGATCTTTACAGATTTTGGACGGCGGAGCAAAATTCGTTGTTCAAGCTTTAGATGTATTATCCGTTAAAAGTTCTGATGCAGCTTCAGTTGATGTTTGGGTAAGTGCAGTTGATGCAATTAGCACGTAAGGATATTAACATATGGGATACATTGGAACTCGGCCTACAGCAGCCCCTTTAACTTCCTCTCAATTAGATGATGGGATTGTTACAGCTGCTAAACTTGCAACCGATGCTGTTGAAACAGCAAAGGTAAAAGATTTAAATGTGACGGTAGCAAAACTACCAGCGGCCGTTGATATATCTACAAAAACTGTAACTTTACCAGCCAGTGTTTCTGGATTAGGAACAGGAATAACAAATTCTCAATTAGTAAATAATTCCGTGACGTTGGATGGAACAACTGTTGCGTTAGGGGCTTCAGCAACCATCGTTACTAGCCCAACGATCACTTCACTCACTCCTTCAGTTATTCCAAATGATGCAACAGCTGTGGTAATTGCTGGAACTAATTTTACCAACATGCCTGCGGTCGAGGCAATTAATTCAACAGGAGCTATTGTTGCAGCTGACAGTATTACTTATACTTCTGCAGCTTCGATAACGGCTACCTTTACTTTACCCGTCGATGGAACTTATTTTGTCAGAGTTGAAAATCCAGATGGTGTTGCGGTTCGAACTTCATCTGCAGATTTAACGGTCAGCGATGCACCTGCTTGGGTTACAACAGCAGGAACATTAGGAACATTATCTGGAAGTGCAGCCATTTCTACAATTAATTTAGTATGTACGGATGCTACATCTTTTGCGGTAACGACAGGAGCGGTGACAGCAGGACTAACCTTTTCAACTGGAGTCGGAACTGCTACAATAACAGGAACACAAACGGCTCATTCAGCTGCGGCAACCGATTCGTTTACGGTTACAGCAACCGATGCAGAAGGACAAACAGCAGATAGAGCTTTCAGTATTACTTGGAGCTTTGTAATAGGTCAAGGAGGACAGTTTAACTAATGGCTAGTACAATATTATCAAGAACACAAGGTACACCTACCAATGCCGATAAATGGACTTTTTCAGTTTGGGTAAAAAGTAGTAATCCAGATACTCTGAATGAAGGCAAAATAATGGGAACATATGTTGATGCTAATAATTATGTATCACTAGGTTTTAATAGTGAGAAAAAAATGTCTTTTTATGCACATGGAGGTGGCGCTGAAGTTGGACAACTAAAAACTAATAGAAGGATTAGAGACCCTGGTGCATGGTATCATTTCGTTTATGTGTGGGATACTGCCGCAAGTGCAACAGATAGAATGAGAATTTATGTTAACGGAGAGGAACAAACTTCTTTTGCAACAGATACAAACCCAGCTTTAAATCTAGATAGTTTAATTAATACAAGTGGAAATGTAATTAATATTGGCACTAATAATCCTAGTGCAGCTAGTAGTCAATTTTTTCAAGGAGTAATGGCACATATACATTTTTGTGATGGACAAGCTTATGCTGCTTCTGATTTTGGAGAAACAGATGCAACATCAGGTATTTGGGTGGCAAAATCTGGACCATCAGTAACTTATGGAAATAATGGATTCTTTTTAAAAATGGCTTCAGGAGCTTTGGGAACAGATTCTTCTGGAAATGGAAATACAATGGCAGTTACAGGAACCATGACAAATACTAAAGACACTCCTGATAATAATTTTTGTACTATAAATCCTTTAGCTTTTGCAGCTGATGGATTTACAATAGTAAATGCAAATACTGCTATTTCGGCAGTAACTGATACAGCTAGTTATACGGTCTACGGAACAATGGCTGTTAACACAGGAAAATGGTATTGGGAAGCCAAAGCGGTAAATGTCGATAGTACAAGTTATCGTCACAGTCATGGGATAGGCGATGTAGAGTATGCGGTACAAGCTGATGTAGGAGAAGCAGGAGACCAAACTAATGCTTGGACTTATGGTAATAACGGAGGCTACAAAACAGGTGGTTCTGGAGGGCAGGAGAGTGGTGATTATTTAAGCTATGAAACTGGCGATTTTTTAATGTTTGGTTTGGATTGTGATAATGCAAAATTATATTTAGGAAAAAATGGAACTTGGCAAAAGTCAGGCGTTCCAACTTCAGGTGCGACAGGAACAGGAGCCATATCAATTGTTGCAGATAGAACTTATGCACCAGCATTTGTAATGAGATATGCCGCAAACCAGGTGGCTGCAAATTTTGGAAACGGATATTTTGGAACAACTTCTCATGGAGAAACAAACGCAGATGACGCAGGAATAGGTCTTTTTAAATATGACGTACCTGCAGGCTACTATGCACTTTGCACAAACAACTTTGGAGATCAATCATAATGGCAGCTTATATTTCTTTTCAACCAAGCGATTTTTTTAACCCACTTGCTTTTGTAGGAAATGGAGCTACAAATCATGCACTTACAGGAGTTGGATTCCAACCTGATTTTTGTTGGTTTAAAAACAGAGAAGTAGCCAATAACCATTGGTTGTTTGATTCTGTAAGAGGTGTTGAAGAATATATAGAATCTGACTCTACTCAAATAGAAACAACTGCTACAGATGGATTAAAATCTTTTGATGCTGATGGATTTACTGTAGATGATGCTAATCCTATTAATCACAATACTAAAGATATTATATGTTGGAACTGGAAAGCAGGAACGACTTCAGGAATAGCTACTAATGGAAGTACAACGATTACTCCATCCAGTTATTCATTTGACCAAACTACAGGACTTTCAATTATAAAGTATACTGGAAATGTTACAGCAGGAGCAAAACTAGCTCATGGTTTAGGAGCAGTTCCTACAGGTATACTAATTAAAAGATTAGATGGTGTTTCACATTGGGCAGCATATCATCAAGCAATGGGAAATACTTCTTATCTTTTACTTAATGGTACAGGTGCAAAAGGCACTAGTACTGCTTATTGGAACGATACCTCTCCTGATAGTGTTAATATTACACTAGGAACAGAAGGAGATGTTAATGGAAGCGGTGGAACTATAGTAGCTTACTGTTTTGCAGATGTAAAAGGTTATTCAAAAATGGGTTCCTACGTAGGGAATGGAAATGCTAACGGACCCTTTGTCTACACAGGTTTCAGACCAGCTTTCGTAATGATAAAAAATAGTGAGGCTTCTGAAACATGGAATATGTGGGATAGTACACGTAATCCATTTAATTTAACAAATTTAAACTTACGACCAAATAATGATACTATTGAGAATACTGCTACAGCACCAGGGGGACAAGTAATTGATATACTATCAAATGGTTTTAAAATTAGAGGAACTACAACCGAAACTAATCAGAGTACAAAAACAATGGTATACTGGGCATTTGCAGAATTTCCTTTTGTGTCCAGTAATTCTAAAGCAGGAACGGCAAGGTAATGGCATACGTAGGCAGAGGCATAGACAATATAAGTAATGCATCGCTCTTAGATGCGATTACATTTACAAATTCTGCGGGACCTTATAATTTAACAAAGAGTTCAGCGGCTTTCACGCCCATTTCAGTTCAAGCTTTAGTCATTTCAGTGGATGGTGTTATTCAATCACCGGATTCTTATACGATTTCAGCCGCAACAATTACTTTTGGCGTATCAATGGCGTCAACTTTAACGAATGATTTCATCGTGCATAACGGGGTTGGTTTAATTACTGAACCTTCCGATGCTTCAGTAACAGCAGCTAAATTATCGACGTCTGGAACGGCTAGTTCTTCTACCTTTTTAAGGGGAGATATGGCCTGGTCCACGGTCACGGTCGGTGAACTAGGGACAATTAATACTTTCTTTTCGAACTGGAATAATGTAGACAGTAGTATAACAACGACATTAGTGACGACTAAAAATCAGTTTTTATGCGGACCTATCACTGTCGCAGATACGTATACCTGGGATGTAGCAGGAACAGGGACGTTGACAATCTTATAAGGATAAAATAAAAAAGGACATAATATGGCTTCCACAATTAAAGTAGATAAAATCGAAGGCTCAACAGGGAGTACGGTTACCGTACCTACAGGGCAAACTTTAACTGTTACAGATGGAATACCCGTAGCAAGTGGAGGAACAGGTTTAGCTTCCTTTACTCAAGGGGATATTTTATATGCAACAGGTGCAACGACTTTAGCAAAATTAGGAAAAGGAACAACACGCCAAGGGTTACAAACCAATTCAGGTGTAACAGCTCCTGAATGGACGGATTCACCACAATCTTTAATGACAGCACAAGGAGATATTCTTTATGCTTCAGGTGCTAATACATTAGCAAAATTAGCAAAAGGTTCAGGCTCTGATACCCTTAAAATGAATTCAGGCGCAACGGCACCCGAGTGGGTTACAGTTGCGGCAGCAAGTTCTGATTGTGTAAAAGTTTGGTCATCTACTTTAAGTAGTGGAGCAGTAGCATCTATAGATGTTACGTCTGTGTTTTCATCCACTTACAAAGTATATAAAGCTTATATATCTGGTTTGTATTGGGGCGCTAATCAGTATCCTCAAGTAGGATATTTAGTTGGTGGCGTTGCCCAAACTAGTAGTTATTATTACAAAGGTTGGACTATGGGCGGTGATTATAATGCAGATACGGCCTCAAGTTATAGCGGAACTAATACAACTGGGAACGATATATTCGCGGGATGGTATCCAAATAATACTGACGTAAGAGGTAGTGCAGAGCTTACTTTTTATAATCCGAATGATAGTACTTACAAACAAGCAATGAGCTGGCTGTGTTTTGCCAGATATACAGGTATATATGGTGGTGTTCACGGTTATGGATTTAATGATTCTGCATTTGCGGCGACTGGTTTTAGACTTACTGGAAACAGCGGAACAATACAAGATGGCTGTACCATTTCGGTATATGGTTTTAAATATTAATAAGAGGATATAAATAATGGCAACTAAAATAGTATATAGTCCTGAATTTCCAGAAGGACAAAGAATGCCTTTAACAGCAGCAGAAGAAGCTCATAGAGAAGCAGAACAAGTTGCAGCTAATGAAGCAAGAGCTGCGAAACAGGCTGCAGCGGATGCAAAAGCAACAGATAAAACAAACGGAAATCAGAAGCTATTAGACCTAGGTTTAACGCAAGCCGAAGTGGACGCGATCACAGGCCAGTAACCTTTGCATAGCTTCGCTAATGAAGTGAAGGATACATGGCAAAAACAGAAATAAAAACAGGTGGTATAAAAGACGCAAATGTTACAACAGCTAAAACAGATTTAGTTGCAACAGGTAGCGTTGGTGCCATAACGGCTAAAGGAACTTCAGGGGTTACGGATGGCTATATCACATTAAACTGTGACCAGAATACCCATGGAGTTAAAATTAAATCGCCACCTCATTCCGCGGCTCAGTCTTATACTTTAACTTTACCTTCAAGTATTACAAATAATTATTTTTTAAAAACAGATGGTTCAGGAACTTTAAGTTTCGCTGCAGTAACTACCTATACCGATGACGCCCCTACATTTACTTCAACAACACCTAGCACCGTAACCAATGATTTAACTTCTTTGGTTATTGTAGGAACTAATTTTGGTTCAAGCGGAATACCAGCAGTAGAATTTCAAGCCTCAACAGGAGTAATCACCGCTGCAAGTTCAGTGGTTAGAGATTCAGCAACACAATTAACCGTCGGATGTACTTTACCAACCGATGGAACTTACTTTATTAGAATAGAATTAAACAATGGACTCGCGGTTCGAAGTTCGACTGCAGTTTTGACGGTATCCGATGCACCCGTTTGGACGACAGAAGCTGGTTCTTTGGGAACGATCGCTGGAGATTTCTCAGGAACGGTGGCAACGGTAGCAGCAACAGGAGATGGAGTAGAATTTACTGAAACCACAGATGTTTTAGAAAACGCTTCTTTAGCAAACTGCTCGCTTAATTCAGGAACAGGTGTTATAACAACATCAGATTTTGGTGGCGATGATACGGAAGCAACGACGTTTACGTTTACCATCAGAGCTACGGATGATCAGGCGCAAACGGCTGATAGAATATTTACTTTAACATCTAGCTACGGATCAACAGGAGGAGCACAATTTAATTAGGAGATAATTATGGCAAGTTCATATATGACATTTACCCCTAGTGAGGCTGGTACTAGCCATCGAACAGGAACAATTTCTGCTTGGTTGAAAAGAGCAGATGTTTCTTCGTCTCAAAGATTTTGGGGAGTTAGATATGCTGCTAGTCATACTTGTGAAGTTACAATGAATGAGTATATTCAAATATATGCTAATTACGCTTCTTCAGAACAAATAAATTTAAGAACGACAGCTAAATATGCTGACCCAGGAGCTTGGTATCATGTAGTCGTAGGTTTTGACACAACCCAATCAGTTGAAGCCGATAGAGTTAAACTTTATGTTAATGGAGTTCAAAATTCTACCTTTTCGACTTATACTAATTATCCAGCACTCAATGATGATTTACTGATTGGACATGGCTATCCAACTTCCGTAGGTGCTATGGGAGCTGAAGGTAGTAATATGTGGAATGGCTGTATATCATGGGCACAATATGTAGATGGATTACAACTAGCTCCAACAGAATTTGGTGAATTTGATTCAACTTCAGGAATATGGAAAATTAAGCCTGATGTTTATGGAACGCCAGGAATCAATGGATTTTGCTTAAAAATGGAAGACAGAACAAATTTAGATTTAGATAGTTCTTCTAATGCACATGTTTTTACAACAGTAGGAACGCCAACAGCGACTTACGATAATCCGTCAAATAATTTTGCAACTTTAAATCCTATAAATATACCTATGTCAGCCGACCCAGTTTTTAGTAAAGGTAATAATACAGTCGTAACACAAGATGGTAGTGGTAAATATTTTGGTGGCACTTCTACTTTAGGTATGGAGGCTGGAAAATGGTATTGTGAATTTAAGGCAGATTCATTAGCTACGGATGGTATGGTAGGTATTAATGGAGATTCAGGTAGCCAAGCTAGAACAAATGGTCAGATGTCTTATTCAACAAGTGGTTTTGGTTATATGAATGATGGTCAGAAATCAACCAATCTTACGGATACTTCTTATGCCAATAGTTGGACGACTGCCAATGTTATTGGTTGTGCGGTAGACCTTGATAATTTAAAAATTTACTTTGCTAAAGATAATGTTTGGCAAGATTCAGGTGACCCAACGTCAGGTGCAACAGGAACAGGTGCGGCTTTTACCATACTAGCTGCTTCTGCGACACCAGAAGGATCTTATGTTTTTGGCTGTGGAGATAAATCAACAGGTTCAAGCACTTTAAGTGTTAATTTCGGTAATGGATATTTCGGAACAACAGCAGTCACTTCAGCGGAAGCTGATGGTAATGGTGTAGGAGCATTTGAATACGCACCACCAACAGGTTACTACGCACTTTGCACAAAAAATATTAGCACTCAAGGAGGATAATTATGGCAGCATACATTTCATTTCAACCCAAAGACTACTACAATACTACAAAATATACAGGGACAGGAGCATCTAATGCTCAAACAGGTATTGGTTTTCAACCTGATTTCACTTGGATTAAAAATAGAGATACTGATGGTGATTTTTACGTTATGACTGATGCAGTCAGAGGAGCTACTAAATATTTACAATGTGATGATACGGATGTAGAAGCAACAAACGCAGAATCTCTTAAAAGTTTTGATTCAGATGGGTTCACAGTTGGAACTATGAATGAAGTTAATACTAATACAGAAAATTATATTTCTTGGAACTGGAAAGCAGCAACAACTTCTGGAATAGCAGGTTCACCAAGTATAACTCCCACATCTTATTCTTTTAATGCTACATCAGGATTTTCCATAATTAAATATACAGGCAATGGTACTTCAGGAGCTACAATTCCTCATGGATTAGGGGTTGCACCAGACATGGTAATAACTAAAAATCTGGATGTTGCAGAGGGATGGCCTGTTTATCATACATCTTTAGGAGCTACACAATTTATGAAATTAAATGTTAATACTGCTGTAGGTACTGGGACTGGTTATTGGAATGATACAGCACCAAGTGCTACATTAGTCACTTTAGGAAATGATGGTGGAGTTAATCAAGATACAAAGAATATGGTAGCTTACTGCTTTGCAAACAAAAAAGGTTATTCAAAATTTGGTTCCTTTAGAGGAAATGGTGACAATGATGGAACATTCATTTACACAGGTTTTAGACCTGCTTTTGTTATGATTAAGTCGGTCAACCTTAATAATTGGATAGTATGGGATAATAAAAGAGATTTTAATAGAAAGAATTATAATTTATTTCTTAGCAACGACTTTAATGAAGATGAAAAAGCAAACATGTTATTATCTAATGGATTCAAGTGTGGGGTATCTGATGGAGATACTAATGAAAATGGTGCTCAATTAGTATATGCAGCCTTTGCAGAGTCTCCAATTGTATCATCGAATAATGTACCTGGCTTAGCGAGGTAGGGCACTACCATGCTATTTGGAACTTCATCATTTAGTGAGACACCGTTTTCATCACAAACGGCTGTCATACGAATTGTAGACGTTACCGGGGTTCAAGTTGATACTGCCTTAGGTAGTTCAACAATTACAGGTAGCGCAATTGTTACGGTCACAGGTAATCAAGTTGCCGTAGCTTTAGGAACGCCCACTGTTAGAATGGGCAAAACAGTGGAGGTTACGGGAGTTGAAGCCACTGTTCAGTTAGGAACTGATATAGTTATTACGGGTGGTGCAACGGTTTCCGTAACTGGAAATGCATTAACTGTATCATTAGGTACAGTAACCGTAGTCGTAGGAGTTGACGTAGTTCCTGACGGCGTTCAGTTGCAGGTTAACACAGGTAGTGTTACAGTCACTGGAACAGCAGTTGTTACAGTAACAGGAACTGAATCAACAGTTGAAACAGGACAATTAATAGCTCAAGGTTGGTCTGAAGTAGACGCAGACACAGACGACACGTGGACGGAAGTATAGGAGACAAATTATGGCATCAACATATAGCACGACGCTTGGCATAGAAAAAATGGGAGCCGGAGATCAATCCGGTACATGGGGAACAACTAGTAATTATAACTGGAATATTCTAGATAGAATTATTGGGTATAAAGCCGTTACCCTTTCTTCAACAAGTGAAACATTAACCATTAGAGAAGCATCGCCGACCGATGGTGCAAGTCACCTTACGGATGGAATGTATCGTGTCTTAAATTTTGGAGACGCTGGAGATATTGGAGGAACGGTTACCGTTACTTTTTCAACCAGCACTACGAATACTTATTTTTTAGTAAGAAATGGTTTATCAGGTTCTCGAAGTATTATTTTTAGCCAAGGAACTGGAGCCACAACTTTTACTTTACCGAATGGTAAGAATGCTATTATTTATTGTGATGGCAGTGATGAAGTTCATAGTATTTTAAAAGATATTTATGCTGAAACTTTGCAAACAACAGGAGCAGCAACCGTCGGCTCAACACTTGCTGTTACAGGAGCAACAACTTTAACAACAGATTTAACCGTACCGAATGGTGGTACAGGCGTCAGTACATTTACTGACAAAGGAATTTTATATGGTCAAGGAGCTAGCGCAGTTTTAGTAACTGCCGCAGGAAGCGAAGGACAACTTTTAAGAGCTGGCTCAGGGGGAACACCTGCATTCACAACTATCAATGCTGTTAATCCAGCAGGCGCTATTGTTATGTATGCCGCAACTTCTGCACCAACAGGATATTTATTATGTGAAGGATCTAATGTAAGTCGTACGACTTATTCAGATTTGTTTGCAGCTATCGGTACAAATTATGGAGTTGGAGATGGATCAAGTACTTTTGGTTTACCTAATTTAGAAGGAAGATTTCCAATTGGATATGATGGTTCAACATATGCTTTAAATGGAACAGGGGGAGCTTTAACCGATACTCCAACTTTAAGTGGAACGAATGCTGGAACCGCTTTAACGACAGCTCAATTAGCGGCCCACTCTCACGATACATGGGGAAACACGTGGCCGTCAGGATCATGGACTGGAGGAACAGGAACCACTCAATCAAGTATAACGCAAACTTCTGGAACTCTGACGACAACATCAACATTAAGAACATTAGAAACAGGATCAGGCGACACACATACACATACTTGGACTGGAA
>VTLG01007409.1_pt1 | contig 10183 bp, 13 predicted proteins | sample 4694571 | NCBI WGS metagenome assembly VTLG01 (sample SAMN12604809, study PRJNA352737) | marine metagenome | biome: ENVO:00000447; feature: ENVO:00000209|ENVO:00000569|ENVO:01000036; material: ENVO:00002151; isolation source: viral sequences binned using virsorter ... | reverse complement strand
ACCTGTAAATCGGCATACTTCTTGTGAATTGTTAATAACTACTAATGTTGGTAGAACTTCTATGTTATATTTTTCTTGTAGTGCTGTACAAATTCCAATATCAGCTCTCACTATATTGCAATCTTCCAGGTCTTTTAAAAAACTACAAGAGTTTTTATCGTTCCACTCAGCCCAAAATTCTATTACTAATATGCCATTAGTTTTAAGGTATTTATTTAAAGCTCCCTCACTTGTTATAGTATTTTGGCTTATGGCAACTTGCCCTACCAACAATAGTAGTATGTATTTTAGAAATCTCATTTTAACTCGTAAACCCTCTCCTCTATCTTCTCCATGCTTGTTTCTACTTTTTCTAGTTTGTCTGCGTTTGACATAACAGTTTTACTAATTAATTCCAGTTTCAAATCTAACTCTGATCGTGATATTTCACTTTCAGGCAATCTTTTTGCTAGTTCTATTTCATTACTTAAAACGTAATATTGTCCTACAAAACTACTAACTAAAACAATAATAGCGATAATTGTTTTGAGATTCAGTTGGAGCTTGGTATTTTCAGAGATTTCAGTAGCCATTATTTTTTCATATTACAAGATTTATCTGCTAACCCTTGACCTATAATTAAAGCAACACCAACAATTAACATTGATTGCATTTTTGTTGCACTAATTCCTAAATCTTCTGAAAACATTATAACCATTAGTATAGAAAAGCCATACCAAAACTTTCTGCTGTTTACCATTTTCATTATTACTTCTTTCATATTTTATTTTAATTTAAAGTTAATTTTTCCATTCTCTATATATAACCCTTTACGTCTATATATTTCTTTTCCCTCAATGTTATATATTTTATTTTTATTTTGAGAGTTTTTAAGTATCTCAATTATACCTGTATTGTCACATGGCATACCAGTTAAACAATCTATATACTCTGTTATAGTTAAGGTATCTATTGTATTTATATACAAAGTATCTATAACATCTATATACAAAGTGTCAGTTATAAATATAGTATCGCCCATATTGTATATATCACATTCTGCTAAAGTGGTAGGTACTGCGTCTGCTTCGTCTGATCCATCAACACAATCTAACCACCCATCATTAAGATAAAACAAGTTGTTTAAACCATTAGGCACACAACCATTAGGACTATATTGTGTCCAATTACTCTCATCATCACCACAATAAAAGCCATTTTGCTCAACGCATAATTCACAATTAGTTTGACTAAAGCCAAAGCTAAATACTAAAAAGAATAATAATTTTTTCATACCTAAAATATTAAATAGTTAAACCCTAATTTACATTCATAGATAGGCTTTTCCCAATACCTTAAATAAGTACCCTCTATAAATATTCCTAATGACTTTGTAATTTTCCAACCAGTAACTAAACCTAAATCTAAATCTATAGGCAGTTGTTCATATTCATAACTAAATTCATTTAATCCATAATGATAAGGCATTACATTTACCCAACTTAATAACCAAAAGTCATTACTATACTTATAATAAGACACTCCAAGTACTGCAGAAAGCTCATATACGTTACCTAATGCGTTTATTTCGTTTCTATTATACTCTGCTATAGCTGAACCAAAATAGTGTTTAAAAAACTCATCATTTGAGGTTGCTAATAATTCTCCATTTTTAAACCAATGAAACCTCCCGTTAACAAATTGATTAGAATAACCAAAATCTTCTGCTAGATCAAAAAAACTTTCCTCTCCACTTTCCCAAGTATCCTCTATTGGATTGTAGCCATATACTCTGTGACTTCTACCGCAAATACCTATTGTAATATCCCAACGCCCCTTGTTTATTCTGTGTCTAGTATCAAATGATGTAAATTGTAAATCTCTAGCTTCATCATTTTTTACTTGTATTTTTGTTACCCCATTATGTCCTAAATATCTAATCCAAAAATCTTGATTAGTAAATTTTTCAGACCTATGACGGATAAAAGAGTAATTGAGTAAATACTCCCAACCACTATTATTACCAATAAGAGTATTATCGCTATAGCTTTGCTCATCACCATAGTACCAACTTTTAATTTTTTGCTCAAAATCAAACCTAGCGATCTTGCGTATTCCAATAGTAAAGTTGTAATCGTATGGGTTAATTTGTGTTGTTTCTTCATATCCTTTATTTATTGCTATAAAATCTTGATCCTCTACCATGCTAGTATTCATACTCATAGAGGTATAGAAAGTAGCGTATTTAAAAAATTGAGCATTACAAGTACCCAATCCTAATACTATCATTATTAGTAAAGCATAGATATATTTAGAGGCGTCCATTATAATACTTTTGTATAAATGTAAGTAAGGTAAACATCACAAGACCAACCGCCGTTAAACGCACCATTTGAATACATGTAAAAACCTTTATTCAAAATACTAGAATCTTCAGTAGGAGCTTTGTTATCTGATTGAATAACATAAGTACTGTCTACTGTTCGATTGCCCATAAACCTGCTTTGAAACGACCAATACTGTGCAATTGCAGGTGGTTCGTAACCTAAATATAAGCTATTGTTTGAGCTTTCAGTACTTGAGGCATAAGTACACAAAATAGTACAACTTAAAGGAGTAACCATATAACCACTTAAAGCTCCTACTAATGTTTTAGGAGAGCTATTTAAGGCTTGAACCTCTGCGTTACTTAATGAAAATTTATCTGTTTGAATAACAAATTTAGAATCTATTTTTTTACTTGTTCCCGCACTACTACCTGTAGTGTCGCTTACATCAACAACCATATATAAATCTCCGCTACCTGTTTGTTCTGTTAGAGCTGTTTTGTCTGTTAGTCTTTGTCCTGCCATTTTTTAAATAAGTTTTTAATTTAGTTATATTTTTTTTTCTTTCTTTGACTTTTTGTTTAGTTATCATTTTAACAACATATAGTTATATCAGCTCCTTGTAAAAAGGATTTAGTTTTATTGCTCATAGGTGCTGTATCAAGATTTAACCCTGCGTAATAATTCTGAGTTGTAGGGTTAAGGTCTGCTCCTGTATTACTAGAATACTCAGGAAAGCTAGACGTATTGTTTTGTATATAGTCTATTAGCCTTTCTCTATAAAATTCTCCTTGATCCATACTAGCGTTTATTAAAGGTTTTAATTCGTCGTGGCTTACTGTTCCCCCTTGCTCACTTGACATTGTTACAACTGCATTATTAACCATTCTTAAACGTAAGAACGGCAAAACAGTTGCAAAGGCAAACTGTACTAAGGCAGGTTGTATATATGTTTGTAATAGCGTTAAATAGTTACCTGTTAAACTACTACCTTGAATATCTGATATTAATTTGTTTTGCAAATCAGTTCCTAATATTGGTAGTATGTATCTATCTTGAGCCATAAGAATATAAGGCAGTAATAAATTGTCATCTACTGATCCACCTAAAGCAGAATCTTTTTTTAGTCTATCTGTACTTATAAATAATGTGTGTTGTATTGCCATATTTTAAATTATTTTACTCCTGGATAATGTCCTTGATTAGGCATATTTACAGGTGCTATTTTACTATCTTTTATTCCTCTAGGGTTTCTAACATAACTTTTAGGGATGCTATTTACTTTGTTGTAATCATTATCTAAACTTTGACCATCTTTTAATTCAGTACCTTTTTTAAGTCTATATAATATCTCATTCCATTTATGTCTGCAATAAACCCCACCTTTAAACTTAAATAAATCATATTTTTTACCTTTATGTCCTAATTGTCTATTAACTCCTGATTGTGACGCTTTATCTATATCTTCTATTCTATAAACAAAACCCCCTCTACTTAATCTCATCATATTTTCACAAAAAGGTCTAGAGCTTCCTGTTTTCTTTGGTTTTGTAGAACCTACTGCATACTTAAATCTAACTCTATAAATAGATTTGTCTAAGTAACTAAACTTGTCCTCATTAGATTTAATTTCATTTACTGCAAAATTCTCTTTTTTTTGTATTAATCTATTAGCCCAATCTTCGTAGCTTTCCTCATTTCCTTGTTCTCTTTCATCTACTATTTCCCACTCTTCACTATCTATTTGTTGACCCTCTAAATTGTTTAGTATTCCATCAAATTGCTCATCAGATAGTTCAGTTAATTCTTCAACGTTTTTTATTTCTTCTACTTTTCTTTTAGCCCAATTAAAACCACCTTCTCCACCCCATAGTAGCCATGCTATTTTTCCTGCACTTGGATAGCCTTCATCTCCTTTTTTAAAACCTTTTCCGTTTTTTACAGACTCCTCTTGTCTACTAAAAAATGAGTACATTCTTTTTATTGTTTCAATAGAAAGATTTTTACCGTTCATTATATCTCTTGCTCTTGCTACCCCAACCTCTGTACCGCCTCTACCGTATTCTTTTCGCATTTCAAGACCTTTTTTAGCTTCTCTCATCATTTGTTTTGTTGGCTTTCTGTCTATATCATCAAGAGCTTTAAATTCTTTTTTTATTGGTTCTCCTTTATCCTCTGTGTCTATTCCCTCTTTTTCTTGTTCATCTTCGTCAAGTTTACCTACATTACTAATATCAATGAAATCAGCAGGTTTAAGCGTTTTAAAGTATAAATCAAGGTCTATGTCATTAGCGTAAAATATTGGCTCTAAACCCTCTAAAAGCGTGTTTTGGAATGGTTTAATAACTGTATTGTTAAATAGAGAATAAGAATCTCTTAATTCGTCTGCATTATTACCAAAGCCTGAACCATCACCCTTAACACCAAATAATAAAGGACTTGTAACTCTATGTCCTGTTAAAACTTTTCTAGTTGTTTCTTGTGATAAGAATTGGTAACTATCAGAATTGTCATTAGCATTAATTGGCACTATTTCAGGAGCAGTATCTTTTCCATCATTAAAAGTTAAAAGTATTTTACCTGCATTACCACTACCACCAAATTTAGCGTTTATTTGACGTTCTATAGTGCGTCTTTCTTCTCTTGTTGGTATTCCATTAGCCATGTTAATAGCCATGCTAGGAAACATACCTGATTTTATATTAGATAAATGGAATTGTGCTATCTCCATATCTAATTGTATGTAGCTAGTAGAACCTTGATAATCAGGTGTAGCATAATAGTGTGATCCTGGAGAATAATCTTTTATACATAATACTTGGTTAGCGTCTGACCTATCTTTTAAGTTAAATGCTTTATAGTATCTAGGCTTGTTTTTTCTAGTATTAGTCCAATCAGCACTATAATAATACTCATTTACTTTACCATAAGCGTCTTGTTTTCCACTTCTCATATATTGAGCTGGTATATGTCTAAACTCTATAATCTTTGTTCTAGGTCTATTCCATATTGTATTAACATAACACATTCCAAATAGCTTTAAATCAAATGCTAAGCATTTTAAAGTATCTTTTGGAGAATTATGTAGTAAACCATTAAGAGCTAACCAACTCTGTTTTTTACTATCGCTTTCTTCTCTATCAGTAGCGTCTAAACCCTCACCATAAATCATAGAGCTTACACCTTTTATAATAGCATTGTTTATACTACTACCATTATATAGCTCTAATAAATATTGAGGGTATAAATTATCATCTCCAAACTGAATCCAATCTTTGTTATTTTGTTCAGTAATAGTAGGTAGATTATATTCTGCTAAATGTATTACTGATATGTTGTCTTTTTTCTTCATAATTAATATGTTGGCTGCCAATTTTGAGTTCCATACTGGCTATCTCTATTATTATCACTACTATATCCTTTTGTGCCTACACTTTGAGCTATTAAATCATTATTTGCATATTCTGTATAATAACTTAAAGGATTATCTGTTTCTATAGATTCAAAAGTTTCATCTACTGACACATTTAAAACTATATTTATTCCAGGTATTTTAGTAGCACTAGCTAAATTCAAAATGTTTATATAATTTTGCGAAGTATAGTAAACTTCAATATCATAAGTATCTCCCATAGGTATAACTACCCCACCTTGTCTTTTAGCTAAATTGCTAGTAGTATCATAATTAGATATATTACTAGTAGTAGGGTAAAATGTAGTTAGTCTTAAAGTCCAATATCTATTATTGTTTAAAAAACTAGGACTATTATAATCTTCACTATCAGTAGGGTAAGCAGCTATAGTTCTAATAAAATTTGTTTCTCTACCCCTTATATAAAACAATAAGTTTTTACCTGATAATGTACTTGTATCTATGGCACTTGTAATATTTTCATAAAAGTACACATATTGTAGTGTACTCATTGATCCAGAATAATTTAAGTTGTATGTAGCCATTAACTTCTAATTGTAAAAATTTTAGTATAATATTCTTTTACTAACCTTGCTTGTTCTTCTGCGTCTTCTATAGTAGCTAATTTTTCAATAAGCTCCTCATACATACTTGTATTTATATCAACATTTTCAGTTTTAGTCGCCATTGTTACCCCCTATAAAATCTAAATCTTCTTCTACTTTAACCTCTTTTGTTTTTACCTTTTTCTTTTTACTTTTAGATTCGTTTGTAAAATATTTTTCTTTTACTTCATCACTTAAATTGTTTACTTGATGAGGTTTAAGCTCACCAAAAGCTAAGTTCATATTTAAGGATTTAAAATTTTTGTATTCTTCTTTTACTTTCCAAGCCATAATATAGTTTATTATAAATATAAAAGTTATTAAATTGTTCACAACTTGTATATTTTATTAAAGTTTTTTTATATAATTATAATAAATGTAAAGTTTAGTTAATAAAAAAGGGTTACCGAATAGATAACCCTCTCTTAAATTGAGTAACGATTTATTAATTATCCTGTAGTGATAGTTAAATTTGCTTCGTCTGTTAAACCATCAAATGGGTATTTAGCAGTTGCTACACCAGCAGTTGCATTAATCCAAATTAATGGGTCAGATTCTTCACCTCTAAGCTCTAGGGTAAATCCTGTCATATCTGATTTAGCTGCTCCTGATACAGCAGTACCACCTGATACGTCCATTCCATTATCCATACCTAACAAAAATAAATTGTTGTTCATATCAAGAACAAAAATTTGACTTCTATTATAAGAAATTAATTTAAGTTCATTACTTTGAGCAACGCTTAATTTTTGCATAGTAATAGACAAAGTTTGTTCAAAAAAAGTAGTTCCTGTTGCAGGATCACTATTAAAGTTTACTGTCATTGAAGATAGATTAGGTCTTAAATCATATTGAAATACTGTTACAGCTCCACCACTTTGTATATCCCAGTTAGCAAACCCTGCTGTATCCATAACATTAGTATCTGTGCCATCAAAAGTAGCGTTAGCTCTAATGTCTTTACAATATGACTTTACAAAGAAAATACGCTTTAAGCCACCTATCTGGTCTTTACAATCAACTGCTAAACCTTTTGTTAAATTACAAGCCATGTTTATTTATTTTTTAATTATTAATATTCCTTTTAAAAAAAAGGGGTAGTATTTCATACCCCTTAATTTAATTCAATTTAGAATGTAACACCAACAACACCATCAGTTCCTACTCCTGTCTGTACTCCAATTCCAAAGTTCATAACAACTCTTACATTATCACTCCCATCATATTGGTAAGTTGGGATAATTTGAGCCTCAGTTAGGTCTGTTCCTAAGTTAGTTCCAAATACTAGATTGCTTTTGTATGTTGCTACTATGCAGTCATCTGGCATACCAGGACATCTGTATATGGGGTGTCCTAAGTAACTAAGTCCTTCAGGATTTAATGTTAAACCTAACATATTAATACCCTGTCCAGTAGCTGTACCTGCTAAGAATTGAGAATAGAAGCTGAACATTTTGTTATTCATATAGAATCCAAAACCCTCTTTAAATTCAAGACCTGGATGACTTCCTACAACAGTATCATAAACTGCTTTTAAAGCGTCATCTATATTAGTAGCGTCAGTTGCAGTACCTACACCATTCATTGTAACTTGTGTAAAATCTGCTGTTGCAGAAGCATTAAGACCTAATTGGTCAAATACTCCATCATCAGAAACAAAACCTGCTCCAAATATTCCTGAAGAATCACCTACCCAAATACCATTTTCTATTTGAGCAGCAGCTTGACCTGCAACAACTTCTAATAAGAAGTCAGAAAAGCTATTAGGTAAATCTCCGTTTTGAGTCATATTTTTTCCAACCCAAGTAGGGAATAAAGTTTTTCGGCATACCTCACGATTTACTTTTAAATCAGTGACAGTTAATACTCTCTCTCCTAATGTAGTAGTACCTGCGTCAGAAAAGCCACAAGCAGCTCCAACAATAGGATCAGTAGTTACTAAACTACTAATAACCGCTTTACTTGTTAAACCATCCATTGTTCTTACATAGCCCTTAGCTACTGTGTCATTTGACTTAACCGCAGCAGTTACATAAGGCAGTGCTTGTTCACCTGCGTAAGTAGTTGCAGGGTTAACAGTAACATCAAAATGGTACTGTTTGTTTAATTCATTTAATTTCGCCATTTTTTAAAATTTTAATTATTTATTATTAATGTAATATGCTGCTCTTTCACTTGCAGACATTGTAGCTAAATCAACTTTTTTTACTGATTTAGTATTATTTTCTGGAGTATGAGTAAAACCCTCTGCTCCTGGTTCTTTTTCTAATTCAACAATTTTAGCTTTTAAGTGTTCAACTTCTTCAACTAAACTGTTTACCATATCTTTAGACATTTCTACTTTTTCATCTTCTTTTACTTCTTCTTCAACTTCTTCTTTAGTTTCTTCTGTTTCTACAGACAAACTTTCTTTATCTGCTTTTAAGTCTGCTACAGCGTCCTCAAGATTTTTAATTCTCTTTTCCATACCTTCCCAATCAGCTACATCTGCTTCTTCTTCCATTTCTTCTTTTTCAGCTTCTACATCTTCTGCTTCTTTTTCTTCTCCCATATCAACTATTTTAGAATCATCATCTATAGTTAATTTAGCTCCATCAGACATTGTATAGCTTCCTGCTGATAATTTAGATGTTTCTCCATCATCACCAACAACCATAACAACAGAGCCAATCATAAATTGCTCATCTTCTGTTGCTAATACTCTACCATCATCTAGTATCATCTCTGCATACATTTTAGTTTCTTTGCTTTCTTCTTTATTAGAAGATAAAAGCGTTTTGATTTTTTCTAGTGTACTTGCCATTGTAATCTTTTTTTTATAAATATTAAACTTTAATTATTGTTCATAGGACTAGCGTTTTACTGTCCTATTTTTAATGGCTGAACATACTTTAGCAGCAGTTTCTTTATTGCCATATTCTTTTACCATATCCCTAATACATTGATCCCATTTATAAACAGCTAGAGCTTGTCTATTAACAAAACTAGCGTATTCTACATACTTATATTTTCTAGTGTATTTCTTTTTCTTTTTACCAAACTCATCTTCTACATATTCTTTTTTTGTGCTTTCTTCGTGTGTTTCACAAGCCATATATCTAACTACACCATTTATTGTGTGAGTGTGAAAACCTTTACAACCTTTAAACATTTCTGCATATATCTTAGCTTCTTCTTTAGTAGCAAATAAAGGCTCTCCATCTAAAGCTCCTACTACAGCTAATTCGTTTTCTAATATTAAATCTCTAATTTTTCCTAATGTAACTTCATCAGGACAATCAGTACATTCTTCCGCTAGGTCTATAATATCTTTAGGTCTTGACGCTTCAATTAATTTATCTGTAAAATATCCCTCTATACTAAACCCTCTTACCTTACCCTCTTTTACTGATTCCCAAATTTCAGGATTGTTAACTTTCATTTTTACAAACCAAGTTCCAAGTGGAAGTTTATTAAATCCAAAAGCATTAGATTTATCGTTTTTCTTATCTTCTTTAATCCAACTCTCTACAACTGTCATTCCCTCTACTGGTACTTTATGCTCATAAGTAGCGCTATTGTTTCTTAGACTTGACATAAATAACTCTTGAGCTTTTTTAATAGTATCTTCTGTAAAGTACACAATATATTTTTCGTCTAATTCTTGATCGTATCTAGGTATCTCTTTATTAGGAATTAATACTGCTCCTACTAAAGTCTTTTGTTCTTCATCTAATTTAGCTAAAGTTAAGAATTGGTCTTTATTAAAAAATACCCAGTTTTCTTCTATTGCAGGAAATTCAACTAATGATATAGCCTCAACACCAAACCTATCTGCTTCTTCATCTATAATTAGTTCTACTTTTTTTACTTTTTCTTTG
>VTLG01015572.1_pt1 | contig 10184 bp, 16 predicted proteins | sample 4694571 | NCBI WGS metagenome assembly VTLG01 (sample SAMN12604809, study PRJNA352737) | marine metagenome | biome: ENVO:00000447; feature: ENVO:00000209|ENVO:00000569|ENVO:01000036; material: ENVO:00002151; isolation source: viral sequences binned using virsorter ... | reverse complement strand
GGTCGCTGAAGAAATTTTGGCGGTGCAACCGATCGCCTGCAAGTTTCCGAAAGAGCCGGAAGCCGATCAAAAGCCAATCGATCGTATGACAAAAGAAAAGTTCGAGGCAATTCTGGCGGCGGCGCGCAATGAGGACGACTGTCTGATTATGCGTTTTGCCGGGTTGACCGGCTTGCGCTTTTCAGAACTGGCCGCGCTTACTTGGCCGGATCTCGATCTTGAAAAAGGCTACGTGATCGTTAACAAAAAATTGATTAGAGGTAAGGTCGGCGTTCCAAAGTCAAAGTACGGCTATCGGAAGATCAAGATTATCGAGTCACTGCGGCTCCAATTGATTGAGTACAAGTTGCGCAAGTCAAATACCGAGTACGTTTTTACCGATGACGACGGTCTGCCGTTTCAAAATTCAGAGCATTTGCGCAAGGTTGTTTTGCACTATGCGATAAAGAATGCAAACGAAATTGCATGGCGGGTTCAGCTGGCAGCGGGTGAGGTAGTTCCGTTTACTATCATCAAATCGCTTGAACAGCTGGACGCTAATCTCAATGCGCGCGGCAAGCCGTTAACGGAGCGCGGTCGTGATTTTATTGTTGACCGCATTTACAACGCGGCTACGCCATTGGTTGAGAAAATTCGGTGGCACGATCTGCGCCACTACTTCGCGTCGACGATGATTTTTGACACCAACTTGGAAGGTGCGATTATTCAGCGCCTGATGGGTCACCACGATTACGCCTACACGATTAAACAGTATGGTCATTGGCTTAACTCGCCGGAACGTGACGACATGATTGCCGAGCAAATGGAAAGGGCGTTATCGTAATGGTAGACAAGACAGAATGGTATCGCCATATAAAATTAAAAGATTGGGAAGACGGAAACGCCGCCCGATATATTCACAATGGTGGTCAAAACCCGATTAATCTGAGGATGACTACAAAATATACTGAGGCCGAAGGTTATCGTAAAATATTTAAGGCACATAATGAAAATCGTCTAATTTCGGTTACTGGTGATGTCGATGTTGACAGTGACCTAAATTATTTTTTCGAGCGAAACCAAGGCGTCATTTTACAGCATTTGGTAATGAATGATTTTTATTACAACGAGCCAACAACTCTAAAATGTGCGTTTGAAAAAATGGGCGGTGATCATCGCCGCGCGCGCACTATGTTAGAGGGAGCAATAAATTGTCATTTAATTGTTAAACAGCCGCTACTCACCGATCATCGGAAATATATTTTGTTTCCGACAATTAGATTAGTTGCAGCTTACGAGCGGCGGGTATCTCAAACAATTTGGGAAATTGAAATGCGGCAAAAGCGTGACCCGGAGCGACACCATGCTATATCAGAAATTTTAAAATATGATTCTCTCAGAAAAAATCATTTGCCAATTGATGTCGCTAATCAAATAGAAATTACATTAGCTGATTTCGCAGAAATCAAACCAAGGAGAGGCCCACAGTTAGATTGACTGACAATTACTATACAAAAATGTCATACATTAATGTTCCCTAATATTATCTTACATTAATGTCATACAATTACGTCTCTTAACCCCTTTCTTTAAATGTGTAAAATTTTATAGAGGAAGGGGATTTTTTATGACCAGCGTCACGGTTCAAAAAATTTCCGGCACAGAATTTGATGTAAGTATTGTTAAAGATTCAGCAACTGACGAGAGTATTGTATTTGTTTTTAATGATGAATCTAAAGCACAAAATTTTGCTGTTGGGATAGAAAAATTGTTTAGCGAGTTTAGCGTTAAAGCGAATTAAACATTCTGCGCAAAACGTAGGATCGCGAAAAACTAAGCACAAAATAGCAGGCGGTAATGCCGGCAGCTTGTGTCGCACTCGGAGTCAATCCAAATAGCGGCAACCCCCAATAGCTAAATACCCAACTAATTAAAAGGCCAAGACCGGCATTGGTCTTGGCCTCTATAAGACTCATATAGCGCGCCTGCTTCATCGTCGTCGACCAGTGGTTGCTGTAGTAGCCTCAACATGAACACCGATAAGTTTTGCGGCCAAACCGGGATCTCGTTTAAAAAATCGCCTAATTATCCATCTCACTATCATCTTCTATACCCCTTGCCCCCAACGCCGAGTAGCCGCATTTGTCCCGCCAGGAATCTATGTGCGTGGGCGTATGAATAAGACGGGCGGATTTTACCCAATCCATCATTAACGCGACTTCTTCGTTGGTGATCTGTCGTTTCATTTTTAAAATTATTGACCAGCCGGCGCCGATGCGGCTGGCATTAAGGGTCCACGGACCGTAAATGGCGTTGCGATCCTGCTTAATAAGTTGTTCTGCCTGAGCGAGAACGTCGTCAGAATCTTCGGTCACACAACGGGGGCAGTTATGTTTAGCCCCATCCTTTACAATGTAATGATTGCCGCCACACTCTGGGCAACTCATATCGGATCGCTCCAGACATCCGCGATCATTACACGTTGCGATGCACCGGATGCGCCCTTACGGGTCTGCCCATTTAAATAGATGCGGCCAGTGTCTAGCAGTTTGCGATAGCGCGCCGTAACGCTGCTATATGCAAGGTCGGGCAATAAGCACCGCACTGCGTCGGAGTGCAGGCCATTAGGGCCAGCGCCCCGAATGACCTCATATACAACTTGTTCCAAACCTGTAATATTCAGCGATTCTTTTGCATCGCGCGAAGTGCCTAAAAAAAGGTCGGTCATGCCGCCCTCTCTTTCAGCAAATCTAAATCAACAGATTTAATGTAGTGTCGAGAACCAGACCGGACGGATTTAATAATCTCCACCTCGATCATGCGATATACGCGCTTGCGCGTTGTTTCGGAATATTCTCCAAAAAGTTCTTCCGCAGCTTCGCGTACCGTGAGGAGGGTTTTTGACATCACCGCATCCCCTCTGCAAACGCACAACGATCCCAAGCGGCACACGCAACGTCCAAGCCGACAAATATCACCAGTAAAAGAGCGGCGAGGAGAATGCCTTCAAAAATATGTGTAAGCATTTTAATTATCCTCTTTTGACCTAGAATGGCCTAAAGGATAATTATTTTGTCGTCTAAAGCAACAAAAAATTTTACGTTTTATACATCTACTGTACGTTGACCAACGACTCGATGCACCGAAATCACGTCTTTTGCAGGGATCTCGCGGGTTTGGCCGTCAGACAATTGCTCAACAATTAATCCGTCATTCGACTGTTTAACCATTCGTTTGACGATCGCGTGATTCGCATTTTGTGCATTTAGCTGCACTACAACGTAGTCATTTTTGCGTATTGGTTTACCAGGATGCACGTATAAAAGCTCTCCCGCTATAAAACGTGGCTCCATACTATCACCAGTTACATAAACCGCGTATGGATCCGGTGCGTTTTCAAGATAATCAGGGACAGTAACCATCTCGATCGGAGCGGTAACGTCTGTAATATCAAAGCCTAAGCCTGCCTGCACTGCACCATAAGCCGGCATCTGCTGATGGCCTGCCTGCACTGCCGTTTGCTGGGCGATAACTTCACCACCCAGCACGTCATTTACATGAACCCCCAGAACCTCAGCTATTTTTTCCGCAAGCTCGATCCGCGGCTGCGCCTCTTGGCGCGTATAGCGTCGAATTGTGTGGGGTCGAACCTCAACTTTTTCTGCAAGCTGGGTTAACGACATTTCTGCCTGTGTAGCTAAAATCTTTATGCGGTTTTTTCTGTCAGTCATAAAAAAACGAATCAAAAAGGTAATGTTAGGCCAGCTTAGTCCAGCGTGTGACAAATTAAAAGAAAAAACGTATGGACAAAACGTAAATCTTTTATACGTTTGATTTATGCTTTTAAGCGAATGGATAGACACACACAATTTGACCTACACGGAACTTGCTCGACGCATCGGCTGTTCACGTCCAGCGGTGATGTACTGGGCCACCGGTCAAAATTGTCCCACCGCTAAAAACGCCCAAAGAATATTAGATGTTACCGGCGGCGAGGTCACGCCTGACGACCATCAACGCGCGTGGGAGTTAAGCGTATGAGCGCGCGCAACAAGCAACGCGGTTACGAGTTGGAGCGCGAGGCTGTTTTGGCAGCACAGGCCGCGGGTCTGGAAGCGCGCAGGGTATTCGGGTCAGGCGCACACAAAATGCAGCTGGGCGACGAGTTCGCCGGCGACCTTGTCATTGAAGGTCTGCGGGTTGAGTGCAAGCGACGCAAGTCCGGCTTTAAACTTTTGTATGACGCCTTCGATCAAGATGACGCGCAGGCGGTGTGTGTGCGCGCTGATCGATCGCCGCGCCTATGGCTACTGCGGGAAGAAACATTTCACGAATTATTAAAGAGAGCAGGAGAAAGAGAATGACGCTCAATATAACTAAAGGACAATCACTATCACCCCCTCGCATCCTCATTTATGGGCCGCCGGGGGTAGGCAAGACGACATTTGCAGCAGGCGCCGGCGACGGCTGCATCTTTATCCCCACTGAAGAAGGTGCAGACGTCGTGGGAGTCGACCGGTTCGATCTGGCGACCAGTGTTGATGACGTAATGAGCAACGTCGATCAGTTGCTAAAAGAAAAGCACGACTATTCTGTTGTGGCGCTGGACAGCCTTGATTGGTTTGAGGCGCTGACCTGGCAAAAGGTCTGCGAGGAAAACAAGTATCAGTCGATAGAAGACGCTGGTTACGGCAAGGGTTACGTCGCAGCACTCAGCCACCACCGTGCATTGCTAGGTAAACTGACACAGCTGCGGCGCGACCGCGAAATGGCTGTAGTGCTGTTAGCACATAGCCAAGTCAAACGGTTTGAAGATCCGACGACCGAAGCTTTTGATCGTTTTGAAATCAAACTGCATCGGCGCGCGTCTGATTTGTTTACCGAATACGTCGACCTTGTCGGGTTTGCGAATGTGCGGATGACGACAAAAGAAACCACGTCAAACTTTGGGCAGAAAAAGATTAAGGCCGTTGGTTCTGGCGAGCGCGTTTTGCGTTGCGCCAGCCGGCCAAACTTTGTTGCCAAAACACGTTACCCGATCCCCGACGAACTGCCGTTGGAATGGGGCGCACTTATCAATGCAATTCAAGGAGAAAAGAAAGATGTCTGAATTAGATTTTGAGATTAATCCAGAGGTTCTGGAAAACGACAGTTTTGAAAGAAAGCCGCTACAACCTGGCGAATATGAAGGTGAAATTATTGGTTGTGAAACCAAGACCAGCGCGGCCGGACACAAATACCTGTCTGTGCAAGTCGAGGTTAACGGCAACTGGATTTGGGAAAATTTAAATCTCTGGCACCCGAAAGAAGACGTTGTCGAAATTGCCAACCGCAAGCTGACGCAAATTGGTGTGGCGCTTGGTATGTCAAAAATTACAGACACTGAGCAGCTGTTGGCGCGTCGCGTCAAAGTCGATTTGCGACTTCAAAAAAACGACAGCACGCGCAATGAAATCGTAGCTTGGTCAGCGGTGTCAAAAGCCCCGCCACCGCCGGCCAAAGCCGCTTCTGGTTCTCCCTCCAAGCCAGCTTGGCAGTAGCGGCATAACTGCGGGGCGCTCCGTGCGCCCCGCCTTTTTTTGAAATGGCAAAGATAGAAATAAAAGAAGTAGACGCGGCGCTGGAAGAAGCCGACCGCGCATTGGAACAACGTGAAGCTGCACGGCCACGGCGTCTGCATTTAGGTATGTCAGGCGGCGGCATGTGTCCGCGCAAGCAATGGTATGGCTGGCTGTGGGCGCACGATAACTTTATCGCTGCGCGTGGTCTCAAGGCGATTGATGACGGTAACCGGCACGAAGACATCGTCGCGCAGCGCATACAAATGATTGATGACATCACGCTGATGACCCGTGATCCCGAAACGGGTGGACAGTTTGAGGTCGTTGATGGCGGCGGTCATGTCCGCGGACATATGGATGGTGTTGTCTATCATCATCCAGCTGCGCCAAAGACCGCGCACGTTTGGGAATGTAAAGTTACAAACGAAAGAAAGCTGAATGAGTTTCGCAAGATAAAGGCGAAGGACGGACAAAAGGCTACGCTTAAACAGTGGAACTTTGTCTATTGGGTGCAGGCTCAACTCTACATGCTTTACGGCCATTACAAGCGACACTGGACAGTTGTCGCGTCTGCCGGGGCGAGGGATTGGGACGCCTGCCGCACAGAGTTGGTGCGCGACGAGGCTGAATATTTTGCCGAGCGTTTGCGCTCGATGGTTGAAAACTACAACGAACTACCGGAACGCATTTCGGAATCACCAACACATTTTGAGTGCCGATGGTGTGACGCTAAAGAAGTGTGTCACGCCGGCGCAACGGTCGAGCGTAATTGTAGAACGTGCGCCTACTCGCGGCCCGTTGAGGGGCCGCAGTGGCATTGCCAGAAACATGACGAAATTCTGTCGCCGGAGAAACAGGCAGCCGGGTGCGATGCCTATCAGGTTCGGGAGGTGATGGCGCAATGATTTGTCCTGACTGTGGGCTACTGCGCCATCCAGGTAGCGATTGCAACCGCACCAAGCGTTGCCCGGACTGCAACGGCGATGGTGAAGTTGAAGAGGAATACACGGTTGGAGGTTACACGCCCGATCGCTGGGTCGAGATAAGAGTGAGAACCATTGAATGTGAAAAATGCGGAGGCTGGGGTGAGGTGGAAGATGATGAGGAACACGGGATTGAGGATGAGGAATAAGCACTGGTTGGCTAAAGAAATAAAAGCAATTCGACAGTCAAAAGAATTGCCAATGCAACACGTCGCAATGCAGGCATTTATTCATGTCAACACTCTACAGCGATACGAGGCGGGTTCGTCAACGATGTCGATAGAGTCGATTGAACGTGTCTTGGACGTGCTGGGTTATGAAATGGAAGTGTTCCCGGTCGATAGATGAGGGCGTTGTGTGCGGTGTGTTTTCGAGGCGAAAGAGGTTTTGGTTTTGATCCAACAATAAACGGCCGTCGCGGCGCGCGTGTTTGGTTTTGCAGTCGGGGGCATCAACTTTTATGGACAAGGAGAGGGGTAGTGACTGATTGGACAGACAAAGAAAACGAAATTTTGTTTGAAGGAATCAAAGCCGGCGGTGCTTACCTAGATAAGTTAGGCAAGACGGATTTAGGCGTGTTGAGCAAAGAGGAATTGATCACGTTTGCTCAATGTCTTTTGCAAACTGTGACCGAAGAACGGTTGCAAGGTGTCGACGAACTGAACGACGATATACCTTTTTGATGGAGCGAAACCATCAAATAGTCGGTTACAACTCTCGCGGTGATCGCGAGGCGAATGACTATTACGCAACCCCGGCAGCAACTACCCGCGCACTTTTGTCGGTTGAAAGTTTCGACGGCGACATTTGGGAGCCAGCGTGCGGCGAAGGGCATATCAGCAAGGAACTTAAACGCGCCGGTTACCACGTCGAAAGCACTGATTTAATTGATCGTGATTTTGGCATTAGCGGCGTTGATTTTTTATTGGAGCATCGGCGGTGCGACAACATCGTTACCAATCCGCCTTACAAAAACGCATTGGACTTTGTGGCGCACGCGACCTTTTTAGCGGAGCGCAAGGTCGCGATGCTGCTCAAGTTAACTTTTTTAGAAGGTGTCGAACGCGCTGCATTTTTTGAGAACAAGCCCCCGGCGCGCGTGCATGTGTTCAAGCGTAGGCAGGCGCTGATGAAAAATGGCGTGGCGTCAGGTACCGGCATGATGACGTTCGCATGGTTTGTTTGGGAAGCAGGACATGACGGTGCGCCAGTGGTGGGCTGGATATGACTGATCAAAAAAAAACTTTAGAGTCCTTGACCTGTTCAGCGGCATCGGAGGCTTCAGCCTCGGACTTGAAGCAGCAGGAGCTTTTCAAACTGTCGGATTCTGTGAGCAAGACCGATTCTGCCAAGCCGTCCTCAGAAAGCACTGGCCCAACACGCCAATTCACGACGACGTTAGAACCATCCCAACAAATGGATATAGAGGAATTGACCTCGTCTGCGGTGGCTTTCCATGCCAGCCGTGGAGCTTGGCCGGGGAGCAGCGAGGCGCAGAAGATGACCGTGATCTCTGGCCGGAAATGTTGCGAATTATTGAAACTGTACAAAGTCGATGGATTATTGGCGAAAATGTGCGTGGATTTGTTAACGAGCCAATGGGCCTCCAGCGCAGCCTTTCTGACCTGGAAAGCCTCGGATACAGCGCCGTCCCATTTATTATTCCAGCTTGCTCCGTCGATGCCCCGCACCGACGCGACCGAGTCTGGATTGTGGCCCACGCCGACAACTCAAGAGATCGAGCATCCCGATATGCAACTGTCCAGGACAGGGCGCAGACTGACAAAGGACAAAAAGAACAGCCACAGCCTCAATCTGGCAGACTCGGTCAAAATGTGGCCGACGCCGAGAGCCGCCGAGTGGAAAGGGACAGGGCCGCTTGGCAGCAAAAGCCACAAACACCGCTTAGCCAAAAGCTATCTGGACGCGACAGTGCAGGAAGCGGAGCAGATCACTGGGCAACTGAACCCAGCGTGGGTCGAGTGGCTGATGGGATACGAAATCGGGCACACCGACTTAAAGCCCTCGGAAATGCCGTCGTCCCGCAAGTCGTCGCGCAAATCGGGCGCGCAATCATCGCGGCGGAACAATAATGAAACCCGTTAGCGGCGAAGACATAGCGAGGGCGATGGAGTTCTTTGGCCCCGTCAACTGGCAACTATCATCGCCGCAAGAAATACGGTTTGGGAGCAAGGGTTCTGTTGCGTTCAATCGCGACGAACAGACTTACTATGATTTTGAGATTGAGCAGGGCGGTCACCTCGACCAGCTGCTACCGGAGATAAAACCGGCACCCAACTGCGTTGAGCTTGTTGTCGAGAAATATGATTACGTCGATGAGGATGGGGTGCTGCTGTATCAACAGCGGCGATATGAGCCGAAGCGTTTTATGCCGCGCGCACCCGACGGGCAGGGCGGATGGCGCGAGGGGCATGGATGCCTGGATGGTATTCGGCGCGTGCCGTATTGCCTGCCGGAAATACTGGCAGCTGATGAGGTCATTGTCTGTGAGGGTGAGAAGGATGCCAACGCAGCGCGCGCGTTAGGTTTGTGCGCAACGTCGAAGGGCGCAGGCTCATGGGATGACATGGCGCATTTGCTTGCCGGCAAGCGCGTCTACGTTGTGCCGGACAATGACAAGGGCGGTGCTACCCAGGCACGTAAGGCGTTCGATGCGCTGGTCACGGTCGCCGATAGCGCAAGCTATTGCGAAATCACGAAGGGCATGGGCGACAAGGCTGATCTTGCTGATTGGCTGGCGGTCAATGATCCGGCTACGCTCATGGACGTGCTGCATAGTTTTGAGTCGCGACAGCGCGTGACGGCGTCACAGTTTCGCGCGTTTGAGATGGCTGCGGTTGAGCCACGCAAGTGGCTCTACGGCAAACACCTGATCCGTGGATATGTATCGGCGACTGTGTCGCCGGGTGGTGTAGGTAAAACCACGCTGGAGCTAACGGACGCCATCGCATTGGCAACCGGGCGCGATTTGATGGGCGCGCGCGTGCCGGAGCGTGTGCGCGTTTGGCATTACAATCTTGAGGATCCGCGGGACGAATTGATGCGGCGCGTCTGGGCAATCTGCCGGCAGTTCGACATCGACCCGGTAGAGCTTGAGGGATGGCTGTATCTGGATTCGGGTCGGGACTGTAAAATGGTGGTGGCAGAGCCAATGGACGGGCTGGTGGTCGCAACGCCGGCAGTCGGGCAAGTGATTGCGGAGATGGAAAAACGTGACATATCCGTGCTGCAAGTGGATCCGCTGGTCAAATCACATTACGCGGAAGAGAACGACAACAAGCAGATTGATGCGGTGCTGGATGTCTTTGGTGACATCGCCAAGCGCTGCGGTGCCGCGATCGATCTTGTGCATCATACCCGCAAGCCCCCGCAGGGATTTGTCGCCGTTGCCGGTGACATCAATACAGCCCGTGGGGCTGGCGCCCTTGCCGGCGCCGTGCGAGCGGCGCGCACGGTGACACCTATGTCTGATAAGGAAGCGGACGGGTTTGGCATTGAGCATTCAAGGCGTGCTTGGTATGTGCGCGTTGACGATGCAAAGGGCAACATGAGCGCGCCGGCAGGCGAGGCAATATGGTTTGAACGTCACAGCATTGAGCTAGGGCAAGGCGACTACGTTGGGGCATTGGCACCGTGGACG
>VTLG01007408.1_pt1 | contig 10185 bp, 14 predicted proteins | sample 4694571 | NCBI WGS metagenome assembly VTLG01 (sample SAMN12604809, study PRJNA352737) | marine metagenome | biome: ENVO:00000447; feature: ENVO:00000209|ENVO:00000569|ENVO:01000036; material: ENVO:00002151; isolation source: viral sequences binned using virsorter ... | reverse complement strand
TGCTGAAGATCTAGGTGATGGAACTGGCGATCAGTTCAACCAGATGGCATTCAGCATCGAGAAAGTAACAGTTACTGCGAAATCTCGTGCGTTGAAAGCTGAGTACTCACTAGAGCTTGCTCAAGACTTGAAGGCAATCCACGGATTGAATGCAGAAGCAGAACTTGCTAACATTCTTTCTACTGAGATTCTTTCAGAAATCAACCGTGAAGTTATCAGAACTATCTACAACGTAGCAGAACCTGGTGCTCAAGCAAACGTTGCTGCTGCTGGTACATTCGACCTTGATACCGATTCAAACGGTAGATGGTCAGTTGAGAAGTTCAAGGGACTTATCTTCCAGATCGAGCGTGATGCTAACGCAATCGCACAAAGAACTCGTCGTGGAAAGGGTAACATGATCCTAACATCTGCTGATGTTGCTTCTGCCCTAACAATGGCTGGTGTTCTTGATTACACTCCTGCACTTAATGCTAACCTTAACGTAGACGATACAGGCAATACATTTGCTGGTATTCTTCAAGGTAAGTATCGTGTATACATCGATCCTTTCTCTGCTTCTGGTGGAGATCAGGCATCTCAGTACTACGTAGTTGGTTATAAGGGTTCATCTCCTTATGACGCTGGATTATTCTACTGCCCATACGTTCCTCTACAGATGGTTCGTGCGGTTGGTCAGGATACATTCCAACCTAAGATTGGCTTTAAGACAAGATACGGTCTTGTTGAGAACCCATTCTCTCAAGGAACTACACAGGGACTTGGAACACTTACACGTAACTCTAACCGTTACTACAGAAGAGTTAAGGTTGCTAACCTTATGTAAGCTAGTTGCTTATATCTTCAAAAAGCACTCCTTCGGGGGTGCTTTTTTTGTCTACATATGTTATAATAGTACTAAATGAGAACTTGAAGTGAAGATAGATCATCAACCATTATTTCCAACACCATTATATGAAATTACTGGATTGGAAATTGATAATGAGAAACTGGAGAAGGATATATATGAATTAAAAGAAAAGGATCCTGGTATAGAAAAAGGATATTCAAATCGAGGTGGATGGCATAGTACTCCGCAAAAAAATAATGAAATTCAAGAAATTTTTAAACCAATAATTGATGCCTTTGGAAAAATATTCCCAGAAATGATATTCAATCCAAAAATATCACAAATAGATTCCTTGAGTATATGGGCAAATATAAATCCTAAAGGATCTTATAATATTACACATAACCATCCAAGATGTGATCTTTCAGGTGTTTATTATGTTAAAGTGCCAGAAGGAGAATCTGGTACTTTGAATTTTATTGATCCTAGACCTGCTCTAACTTATGGAAATAATTTTATAGTTGAAAGATATGTTGGCGGTGATTCTGTTCCTAGATTTCCTATAGTAGGGAATATGTATTTGTTTCCATCTAGTCTTGAACATAACGTAGGAAGTAACTTAACAGAAGAGGATAGAATATCAATATCATTTAATTTAAACTTAAGATGATAAATAGTTAAAAAATTAATAATGTCTGGTCCATTTGCAACACAAATACAAAATAGGAATTATCTATCTGGTATAGGTTTTAAGTTTAATCTTGCCAAGTACCCAAAGGTGGATTTTTTCTCAAATAGTGCTAGAATACCAGAGTTGTCTTTAGCAATTGCTACTCAACCATCATATCTAAAAGATATTGATATTCCTGGTGAGAAATTAACTTATGGTGATTTTACTCTTAGATTCTTAGTTGATGAGGATATGGAGAACTATATGTCAGTTTATACTTGGTTGAATGGGTTAGGATTCCCAGAATCTACAAAAGACTTTAAAGATTTAACTACAGATAAAACTGGTCAAAGAGAAATGAAAGAACAGTTTTGTGATGGAACACTTAGAATATTGAATAGTAATCTTAGAGAAGTTGCAAAGGTTAAGTTTAAAGATTTATTCCCTATATCATTGACATCTTTAGATTTTGATGCTACTAATGCTGACGTACAATATCTTACAGCAGAAGCATCATTCAAATACACTATATACGAATTGACCAGTTCTAAATGAATCTTGACAAAATTCAGGAAATGTGGGAGCGTGATGCTGTCATTGATCCTGATAATTTACATGATGAATCTTTGAAGATTCCCCAATTACACGCAAAGTATTATACAGTTTATAATACTATTACTTTATTGCGTGAAAAAGCAAGAGAACAATATAATAAAGTTAGATTAGAAAGGCATAATTATTATACTGGTAAAGCACCTGCAGAAGTTTATATTGAGGAACCTTTTGGATATAAGGTAAGAGAAAAAGATGCTATACAAAGATATATGGATGCGGATGAAAAAGTTCAAAAGATTGATCTTAAAATAAGATATTATGACACTTCATTAAAGTTTTTAGAAGAGATTATTAAAAATGTTTCTAATAGAACTTTTCAAATTAAAAATGCAATAGAGTGGAATAAGTTCCAAGCAGGTATGTGATAAATACTTAATATTTCCTAATAACTTCATGGATCATCATTCTGGTGAGACTGATGAATGGGTTGTTGAATTTAAAATGGGCATCACAGAAACTAGGTTGCTCTACAAACATATAAACGATTCTTTGTATGGACCTTATCCAAAAAAGTCCATACATTCGATAGATGAACTTGCATATCTACGTGCATTAAAGAATAAATTGTTTGCGATAATTTGCGAATATAGTTATGATATGGAAGAATATGATAAATAAAGTATAAAGTAATTTTTGTTACGATGAAGCCAACTCCAAAAGAAAGTAAGAAAATCCACGAGAACTATGAGAAAGTTGTGGGACATCTTATTGAAGAGAAGTATGCTGTAGATGCTGAAGCAGCAGATAAGATTATTTCAGGTATGAGTCAGGAATGGTTTGATACCATTATTGGATAAATGAAATCATTTGACGAATTTAAAAAAGATCTATCCGAAATGGATAGAAGTCTAACTGGTCCAGGATTATTTGGTGCTGGTATTAGAACTGTTGCAAATGTAGCAGCAGGTCCTATTAAGAAAGCTGCTAAGGTAGCGAATGTCTTTAGATCATCTAGAGATGAAAGAATAGATAAAGCTAAAGATAAATTATTAGATACTGTATTTGGTACACCTAAAGATGTTCAAAAACAATTAGATGAACCACAAAAACCAAAATTAGCACCTGGTGAAAAGGGAATTGAAGATTTAGCAGACAAAGCATACGATAGAAATCCAGTTGCTAAAAAGCAGGCTCAGGATGCAATTAAAAATGCACCCAAAGATGAGAAGATTCGGAAAGCTGTGGAAAATACTAAAAAAGGAACTTTAGAAAGATATAAAGCATTAAAGCAAGCTCAAGAATCTTTTTCTAGAATATAAAGGATAATAATTAACTCTCTAAATAATCCTACGTTGGTATAGGATTATGAGTCATTTGATTATATCAAAAAAGAATGAAGTTCATCTACACATAGATGCAGAGGCACATGTGTATTATGAATTATCTGATCAATTTACTTTTGAAGTGCCTGGTGCAAAGTTTATGCCACACTATCAAAAGAAACACTGGGATGGTAAGATACGATTATTCAGTACTCAAACTGGCGACATATATGTTGGATTATTAGATAGAATAGTTCAATTTTGTAAGGATCACGAATATACTTACGAATTTAAAGAAAACAAATATTATGGATTACCTTTTGAAGTCAACGATATGATTTCAAAAGAGGGTGTAAAGGATTATATGACTGCAATCTCTAAGCATAAACCTAGAGATTATCAGATTGATGGAGTATACGACGCTCTAAGACATAATAGAAAACTATTGATATCTCCAACTGCTTCAGGAAAGTCGCTGATGATATACGGGATTGTGAGATATTTCGTTGAAAAAAAGAAAAATACTCTGATAGTTGTTCCAACGACTTCCCTTGTAGAGCAAATGTATAAAGACTTCGCAGACTATGGATGGGATGTTGGTTCATATTGCCATAAAATATATGCTGGTCGGGAAAGAGAGACAGACTCTCAAGTTATTATTACTACCTGGCAATCTATTTACAAACTTCCCCGTAAATATTTTGAGAGATTCTCAACTGTAGTTGGGGATGAAGCTCACCAGTTTAAGTCAAAGTCACTTATATCTATAATGACTAAATTGGGTAATGCAAAATACCGCTATGGATTTACAGGAACTTTAGATGGATCAGAAACTCATAAATGGGTTCTTGAGGGATTGTTTGGACCTTCCTATAAGATCATTAAAACTGACGAGTTAATGAAGAAAGGGCATCTTGCCAAACTGGATATCAACGTACTTCTATTGAAACACCCTGCACATAAATTTGAATGTTTTGAGGATGAAGTTCAATATATTATTGGTCATGAGAAAAGAAATAGATTGATTCGTAACCTTGCTTTAGATCTTAAAGGTAATACTCTTATCTTGTTTGCAAGAGTAGAAGCACACGGAGAACCTTTATATGAGATGATAAATAGTAATGTTGTGGAGGAACGTAATGTCTTTTTTGTTCATGGTGGAGTGGATACCCAAGACCGAGAGAGAGTTCGAGAAATCACTGAGCAAGAGAATAATGCGATTATCGTGGCCTCGTATGGAACCTTTTCCACTGGTATTAACATCAAGAATTTACACAACATAATATTTGCTTCTCCTTCTAAATCTAGAATCAGAAATTTACAATCTATCGGGAGGGTTCTTAGAAAAGGTAATCAAAAATCTAAAGCTACTCTATATGATATTGCCGATGATATTAGTAGTAAGTCTAGAAAAAATTATACACTAAATCATTTAATAGAAAGAATTAAAATCTATAACGAAGAAAACTTTAATTATGATATTGTAAATATACCGCTTAAGAAATAATGGGAGAAGAATTCTACGGAGTTATAAAATTAATAACAGGGGAAGAAATTTTCGCTATGATTACAGTAGAAGAAAATGATCATGGTAATCCAGTTATTTTAGTCCAAACTCCTGTTACTATGAAAGTATTGAGTAATGGTCATGGACAATATGTAAAAATAAAACCTTGGTTAGAATTAGCTGATGAAGATATGTTTATTATTAATTATGATAGAATTATTACTATGACTGAAGTTAAAAATAATGAAATGGTTACTTTTTATAAAAGATATCTAGAAGAAGATGATCTTGATTTTGAAATAGACGGTAAAGTTAAACTACAAGAGGGTATGGGATTTATATCAACTGTAGAGGATGCTCGTAAGAATCTTGAAAAGATCTTTAATATACCTTTTAATAATAAAGAAAGCTAAACCCATCTCATCAACCCTTACAGAGTTATTGTACTGATATTATGTTACCTTGTCAAGTCGAGTAAATAATGTTATAATATAAACAATTATTAAACGGGATATGTTAATGTTATGGCTAAGAAGAAATCAGAGCATTATGTAAATAATAAAGAACTCTTAGCAGCGTTAATAGATTATCGTGCTGAAGTTGCTGTAGCAAAGGCAAAAGATTTACCTAAACCAAGAATTAGTAATTATCTTGGATCTTGCTTTCTAAAGATTGCTACACATTTATCTTACAAACCAAATTTCGTGAACTATATGTTTAGGGATGATATGATCTCTGATGGTATAGAAAACTGTGTACAGTATATTCATAACTTTGATCCTAATAAGTCTAGGAATCCATTTGCATACTTTACTCAGATTATTCACTATGCTTTTTTAAGAAGAATACAGAAAGAAAAGAAGCAACTTGAGATTAAGACAAAGATTATTGAGAAGACTGGATTTGATGAAGTTATGGTAGTTGATGATGGAGCACTTACTGGTAGTAGTTCCGATTATAATACTATCAAAGATAATATTCAGTATAAGTCTGGTAATAGATGAAGATAGCGATAATAACGGATCAGCATTTTGGTGCTCGTAAAGGATCTAAACCATTTCATTCTTATTTCAAAAAGTTTTACGATAATGTCTTTTTCCCATATTTGGAAGAACACAAAATCGATACTGTTATTGATATGGGTGATACCTTTGATAATCGTAGATCTATTGATTTATGGTCTATTGATTGGGCAAAGGAGACTTACTTTGATAGGCTCCAAGAAATGGGAATAACACTTCATAGTGTTGTTGGTAATCATACTGCCTATTATAAAGATACGAATGAAGTTAATACTATAGATCTGTTATTAAAAGAATATACTAATATAACAACCTATTCAGAAACAACTTCTATTGAAGTGGGTGGATGTAATATTCTTCTTGTGCCTTGGATTAATGAAGAGAACAGGGAAATGAGTTTGGGACTTATTAAGAAGTCAAAAGCTCCTGTTTGTATGGGACACCTTGAGTTGAATGGATTTGTTGCTACTGCTGGTCATGTAATGGATCACGGTATGGATATGGATCCTTTTAAGAAGTTTAAAAAGGTTTATTCTGGTCATTATCATACAAGATCTAATGTTGGTAATATCTACTATCTCGGTAATCCTTATGAGATGTTTTGGAACGATTGTGAAGATCCTAGAGGATTTACAATATTTGATACTGAAACACTAGAGCAGACACCAATCAATAATCCATATAGATTGTTTTATAAAATTTATTATGAGGATCATAACTATAAGTTATTTAATACGAAAGAATTAAAAGATAAAATTATTAAATTAATTGTAAGAAAGAAAACAAGTCAAAAACAATTTGAAAAATTTATAGATAAATTATACTCTACTGGAATACAGGAATTGAAGATCATAGAAAATTATGTTCTTAATGAGAGTGAAGATTTTGTAGCAGAAGAAGACGAGAATACTATGAGCACTTTGAATCGATATATTGATGATTCTGATTTTGAGTGTGATAAAAATATAATTAAGGGTATACTACAGAAAATCTATGCAGAGGCTTGCGAGGTTGATTAATGTACCTCCTTACTTTAAAAAATTCTTCTATGGATGGTGCTTATGCTGTTGCCAATAAGTATGGGGAAAATGTATTATTTTTATTTCAAAAGGAGGATGATGCTGAAAGATATGCTATGCAAATTGAAGACCAAGAAAATAAAGCTATGTCAGTTGTAGAGGTTGATGATAACCTTGCAATTATTACGTGTAGACGCTATAATTATAAGTATGCTGTGATTACTCCGAACGACATCGTTATTCCACCAAAATTGAATGATAATATTCCAGAAAATTAGATGGAAAAATTTCCTTAGTACAGGTAATCAGTTTACTGAGGTTGATTTTCAACAGAATGCAACAAATTTAATTATTGGAACAAATGGAACTGGGAAATCAACTGTGCTTGATGCCCTTACCTTTAGTTTGTTCAATAAACCCTTTCGTAAAATCAATAAGGGACAGTTGGCAAACAGTACAAACGAGAAAGATTGTCTTGTAGAAGTTGAATTCAGTATCAATAATAAACAATATATTGTAAAGAGGGGTATAAAACCTAATCTTTTCTTAATAATTGTAGATGGGACTCCTATGCATAAGGAGGCAGATGATCGTGTAATGCAAAAAATGCTTGAGGAGAATATCCTTAAGGTGAATTATAAGTCATTCACTCAGATTGTTATATTGGGTAGTACTAACTTTGTTCCCTTTATGCAACTATCAGGATCAAACCGTAGAGATGTTATTGAGGATCTATTAGATATTCGTATATTCTCTGCTATGAATAGTCTTATTAAGGATAAGATCAGGGGACAAAAGGATGAGATCAAAACTTTAGATTTAAGTAAGGATAATATAAAAGATAAAGTTGAGATGCAGACTAACTTTATTAAGGAACTCGAAAGTCAAGGCAAGGAAAGAATAGAAGAAAAAAACGGTAAGATAAATTTGTTAGAAGGTGAAATACAAGATACATCTGATGAGACAGAATGTCTTATGAAAGATGTTGAGATGTTTACTAAGGACTTAGAAAAGGTAACGGGTGCGAAAGATAAGTTAAAGAAACTAAACACACTTAAGGGTAAAATGTCCAATAAAGTAGCGACTCTTACCAAAGAACATAAGTTTTTCACAGAGAATACGGTATGTCCTACTTGTACTCAGAATATAGAAGAAGAGTTCCGTGTAAATAGAATTACTGATGCTCAAACTAGAGCAAAGGAGTTGCAAACTGGTTACAGGGAACTGGAAGAAGCAATTCAAAAAGAAGAGGAAAGAGAGCATCAGTTTACCAAACTATCAAAGGAGATTACTAAACTCAATAATGGCATTTCTAAAAATCATACTCTCATCTCTGGATGCAACAGACAGATCAGGGATTTGGAATCGGAAATTCAGAGACTTACCGATCAGCATGCAAACAGAAATACTGAACACGAAAAATTAGCAGAGTTTAACGAAAATCTTCAACAAGTATATAAAAAATTAGCAGATAAGAAAGAAGAGGTAATGTACCATGACTTCGCATATTCTCTGCTGAAAGATGATGGAGTAAAGACTAAAATAATTAAGAAGTATCTTCCTCTTATCAATCAGCAAGTAAATCGTTTCTTGCAGATGATGGATTTCTATATCAATTTCAAACTCGATGAAGAGTTTAGTGAAACTATTGAATCTCCAATTCATGAGAAGTTTTCTTATGCTTCTTTTTCTGAAGGAGAGAAGATGAGAATTGACCTTGCACTTTTATTCACTTGGAGAGAAGTTGCTAGGGTTAAAAATTCTGTGAATACAAATCTTTTAATTATGGATGAGATCTTTGATAGTTCTCTTGATGGGTTTGGAACAGATGAGTTTCTTAAGATCATTCGCTTTGTAATTAAGGATGCGAATATATTTGTTATATCACATAAAGCAGAACTACAAGATAAGTTTGAAAGTGTTATTAGATTTGAGAAAGTTAAAGGATTCTCTAGAATGGCATCATGAAAAACCTTAAACTTTTAAATAATAAGTTTAATTATTGTAAAGATATTATTTGGGAAGATGTAATAACAAAAATTGAAAATGAATTTAAGTTTGGTACTCATAAATTCCTACCTTCTAAAGAATATGCACCAACTTTTGTATTGCATAGTAGGTATTTTCCCAACACCATACAGAAAGCGTATGATAAGGTTAAAGAGATTGAAGGTATTGATGAGATGCATATCTATACATCTTTGGGATGTGGAAGTCCTACCTTTGGAACACATAAAGATGATACTGATGTTTTAATTGTACAATCTATTGGTAGAATGATATATGTAATAGAGAATAGAGAGTATTTGTTAAATCCTGGTGATGGACTTGTTATCCCTTGTGGAGTCTATCATTCCCCATTAGTAATTGAACCAAGGGTAACTTTAAGTTTTTCTTGGTGATATATTATGTTTAAAAAACTTGATAATGGTGCATTAAGATTTTCTATTTTTCCAACTCTAGTATATGGGATGGATTGTTCAGACTTACTTGATGATGTACTTGATATTTTTAAAAAGGTTAATTGGAAAGATCAAACTGATGCTAAAGGTCTTTCTGTTTCTGATGATTCATATATTCTGAATAATAATAAAAAATTAGTCGAAACAATTGAATTTAGGGTAAATGAGTGTTTATCGGAAATTGAATATACTGCACCACTCAAAATGACGACTAGTTGGTTTACTAGACTTAGAGATGGTGGTGATATAGTGGAGCATCATCATGTTAATGCTTTTTGGAGTGCTGTATATTATCCATTTTCTGAAGGTTGTAGTAGTTTAACTTTTTTAAAAAATTTGACACCTATTAATGTCCCATCAAATACTTTAAACCCAGATTTAATAATGGAGGGTGATGTTTCCTTTCCTATAGAACGTGGTAGATTAATAATATTTCCTGCTTTATTAAAACATAGTGTTAGAATGAATGATTCTGGTAAGGATAGAAATTCTTTAGCGATGAACTTTATGCCATATGGAAATTGTGGAACCTTGGATTCTCAGTATCATTACAGATAATTGCAAAATAAATATTTTGTGTTATTGTAGAAAGATGAATACTCCAAACTGGCAACACCATTCCAAGAAGGAACGGAAACGAAAACTTAAACCCCAAGCACTACGCCAAGCGAAAGCAAGGCGTGGACAGTTGATAAACCGTCTACTCAACCGCCCACAGAGGCGGTTTTCTAGTATGATAGGTACATCAAACAAAGAGAACTATGTTGGTTAAGCACGAAATCAAATCACAACTAGCAAA
>VTLG01006850.1_pt1 | contig 10185 bp, 17 predicted proteins | sample 4694571 | NCBI WGS metagenome assembly VTLG01 (sample SAMN12604809, study PRJNA352737) | marine metagenome | biome: ENVO:00000447; feature: ENVO:00000209|ENVO:00000569|ENVO:01000036; material: ENVO:00002151; isolation source: viral sequences binned using virsorter ... | reverse complement strand
AGAAGGACATATAAGCGTGATGGTAAGCAGTTCTTTAAGTAATGAACACACAGGTACTAACCATTAATAACAAGCCCTTAGAAAGGCTTAGAATTAATTTATATTTTTATGTTGACAACAAATAAATTAGGTGTAAAATGATTGTAAAGTTTAAACATATTAATAAAAATTATTTTTAATTAATTAATAAAAGATAAATAAAATTATGACACAATATAATAAAGAAGTAGAAGAGCAAAAAGAAAAATTAAAAGAAGAACAACTTGATAAAGATATAAACTTTATAGAGATTACTTATAAAGATTCTAAATGGCATAGAGAAATAACAGGTTATAAAAGTGGTAGAAGAGTTGTTAGATATAACGACAGAAGAAGAAAAGAAAAAACAGAATGGTTATAAAATCAAAAGCTTTTAGTAAATCTCATATATCTGCTACAGGTGTTAGAGGTAAACAGACAAGTCAAGGTAGAGGTAATGTAGGATTCTCAACCATGAATAAAAATAAAAAAAGTTCCTACAAAAAATATAGAGGGCAAGGAAAATGAAAGTAAAACATTTAAAAACTAAAACAACTATTGAACTAACACCAGAGGAAGTACATGATTGGTGTAGATATGTTAATCAAATTGATAGTATGTTAGATAACTATTCAGAAATAAAAGATGTTTATATGTCTGATGTTTCTAATTTAGATACAATTAAGTGGAGATTAACTAATTTGTTAAACCTAAAATGGAATAGAGATACATATAAATATATTAAAGGAGATAACAAATGAAATTATTTATAATAAAATTAATAACAACTATTGCAGTTGTATTAACTATGTATGCTAGTGTTGTCATAGTACATGAGGACGCAAGTAAAAACTCTAAAGACATTACAACTTTAAACAGGAAGATAACTTCTTTAGAGGCTACCAATCTTAAATTAGAATCAGATGTAGATAATCTTAAAATAATTATGAAAGGATTGAGAGGAGCTGTAAACAATACAGAAATTAATGTAGATAAGAAAGTTCAAAAAGCTATTGATGATAAGTGGAACGAGCAATCAGCTACAGGTGGACTAGGTGTGTTGACAGGAGAGAACGCACACTTAGAAAAGGTAGAGTAATGGGAGATGTTATAGGACTTACAATAGTGCTTATGTTTATGGCAGTATGTATTGTAGGTGTAGTTTTAATTATTCGTGATAAAGAATTTGAAGATAAATGAAAGACACAGTATTAACTCCAATGAATAAAGAAGAGTATAGGGTGTGGGAAAATTATGTTATAAAATATAACGAAGATAATCCAACAGACCAGATAGCTTACGAAGTTAATTGGAAAGATAATATATATAAAGTTAAGTTATTAAGTTTGAAAGTTGACAATGAGGGACAGGAATAATATAATACTCCTTTATATTACAGGTATGTCGTCAGGTGTAGCCCTCAACTAACCTTCCTGAACCTAAAGACATACGAGCAATCGTGCTAGTTTCTGGTCTAGTGCCACTAAAACCAGACTGATTTTAAAAGTTTTACAAGGTGTTCGCGTTACTGTAAAATCCTTGACCTCTTTTAGATAAGAGTAGCCAAGAGATAGGTTGTAAATGAAATGGGATAAGAACTAAACCGATTACCTTCCCTTGTAAATAGTGCTGGGTATCACTTTAAAGTACCCTTTTATAATAGTTGCATCTGTAAATAGATGTGTTATAATATTTAAACATAATTAAATCCAACGGAGGAAAAAAATATGTACGAGTATGTAGAAGGAAAAGCTATGTGGGCAAATGTCAGCACACCAAACACTAAGTTTGAACCACATAAGTATGGAATAGTGGTGTTGACAGATACGGATACTGCTACTAAGTTAGAGGGTATTGGATTATCACAGGTCAGAACTAGAGATGGTCAACCTAAGTATGATGAACCGGCTTTCTCTTTCAGTAGAAAGGTAGAGAAACATGATGGGACAACCAACCCAGCACCTAAGTTAGTTGATGCAGAAGGCACAGACTTAGATGTTAATGTTGGCAATGGCTCTGGTGTTACTGTAAAGATTAAACCTTATACAGGAAAGTATGGTACGTTTGCAGAATTAATAGCTGTGAAGGTTACTGATTTAGTTGAATACTCTGAAGCAAGTTCAGATAACGAGGAATTTTAATATGATTATTACTATTAGAAAAGATGATGGTACTGTTACTTATGATACTTCTATGATAGAAGATGATTCTAATAAGAACAATATCAATACTATAATTAGTAAAATAGGTACGTTAAATGTTTTAGTTGAAGCACTTAACTATGCTTCTGATACACACCAAAACAATTTAAATATATTACTTCAAAACAACGAAGAAGCTTTAGTAGAACCTGTTGAAGAAACTGAAGAAGAAGTTGTAGAGGAAACTTCAACAGAAGATGAATCTTTAAACGAAGTATCTTAAGCCATAGTGAGGGCTAACATGGATAAAACTTGGGATAAGTTACATCAACCCTGTCCACTTTGTAATAGTAGTGATGCTGTTGGAATCAACGAAGATGATTCAGCAAAGTGTTTTAGTTGTGGTGAATTTATGCCTAGTTATACCAATGCATGTGGAGGAAAGGATATGCAAACAGTAACAACAACACCGACCAAGAAACCTGATATGGTAGATGAAGGGAAATTTTCAGCTCTTACAGATAGGAAAATATCCAAAGATACTGCTACTAAGTATGGAGTCAAATGCTTACATGACCTAAAGGGAAATGTAGTTAAGCATATGTACCCATATTACAATGGGCATGAGCTATCAGCTACTAAGTATCGTAATGTAGTAACCAAAGACTTCTTTGTTTCTGGAACCTACAATGATACAGGTTTGTTTGGTCAACAGTTATTTAAGGGTGGCAAGTATGTCACTATAGTAGAAGGGGAATGTGATGCTATGTCTGCTTATGAACTCTTGGGTTCTAAGTGGGCAGTAGTGTCCATAAAACGTGGAGCACAGGGAGCTGTAAGAGATATTAAAGAAAGCTTAGAGTTCTTTGATGAGTTTGAAAATGTTATCGTAGCTTTTGATAATGACAAGGCAGGAAAGGAAGCATCTATTAAAGTTGCTAGACTTTTCAAACCGGGAAAAGCTAAGATACTTACACTACCTCATAACTTCAAAGACCCTAATGATATGCTACGTTCTAACAAACATAAAGAGTTTGTTGAATGTTGGTGGGCTTCTAAAATTTATACACCTTCTGGTGTTATAAATGTTTCAGAACAACGAGAGAAGTTTCACAATCGTGAAAGAAAAGAGAGTGTCCCTTATCCTTATGAAGGATTAAACAAAAAGCTATATGGACTTAGACAAGGAGAACTTGTAACACTTACAGGCGGTACAGGGCTTGGTAAGTCTAGTGTTACTAGAGAATTAGAACATCATCTTATTAAAAATACTGAAGACAATGTAGGTATCATAGCACTAGAAGAAGATTGGAGAAGAACCATAGATGGTATCTTATCTATCGAAGCTAATGCTAGACTATATGTTGACCAGATAAGAGATAGATTTTCGAGAGAAGAGATTGATAAAATGTTTGGTATACTTTATGACGGAGATAATCGTAACAGAGTATGGGTACATTCTCACTTTGGAACCAATGACATAGATGATATCTTTACTAAGCTTCGCTTTATGATTATAGGGTGCGACTGCAAGTGGGTGGTAGTAGACCATTTACACATGTTAGTTAGTGCTGTACATGAAGGAGATGAGAGAAGGGCTATTGATTCTATTATGACTAGGCTTAGAAGTTTAGTAGAAGAAACAGGTGCAGGTATCATTTTAGTTTCACACTTACGTAGAGTTGATGGTAATAAAGGACATGAGAATGGTATAGAGGTTTCTCTATCTCATCTTAGAGGTTCTAATAGTATCGGACAACTTAGTGATTGTGTCATAGCATTAGAAAGAAACCAACAATCAGATGATGCTGAAGAAGCAAGGACAACTAAACTACGTGTTCTTAAATCAAGATATACAGGTGATGTTGGCATGGCATGTAGTGTTGTGTATGATTCAGAAACAGGGAGACTGTCTGAAGTATCTGATAAAGATATAGAATTTGATGAAACCTTAGATGAATTATTTTAATGCAGTTAGTATTTGATATAGAAACAGATGACCTTGACGCAACTTTAATTCATTGCATTGTTGCTCAAGATGTAGACACCGAGGAGATATATAAATTTCCACCTGACAAACTACAAGAAGGTTATAAGTTTTTAGCAACAGCAAATACTTTGATAGGTCATAACATCATAGGCTTTGATATACCAATGGTACATAAGTTTGGTGGTGTTGACCTGTCTTCTATTCCTGTAATAGATACTCTTGTTTTATCCAGACTATTTAATCCAGCTAGAGAAGGTGGACACAGCTTAGAGAAATGGGGATACAAGTTAGGCTATCATAAGATAGACTTCTCTGATTATCTTAATTATTCTGAAGACATGATGAACTATTGTGTTCGTGATGTTGAACTAAATACAGAAGTATTAAAAGAATTAAGAAAAGAAAGTAAAGGTTTTGATAAACAATCTATAGAACTTGAGCAAAGAGTAAGTAAGATTATAAAACAACAAGAAGTAAACGGATTTAAATTTGATACTCAACATGCTTTACTTTTACTTGCTGAACTTAGAGAAAAGAAACAAGCAATAGAAGATGAAGTTCATAATACATTTAAACCTAAATGGATAGATGATAAGTTAGTAACTCCTTACATAAAAAAAGATGGAGAGTTATCTAAACGTGGTCTTACTGATGATGAATATAACAGATGCATTAGTACACAGAATATGAATCCCTTTATGAGACAACAGTTAGTTGATTTTAATTTAGGTAGTCGTAAACAGATTGGAGAATATCTTATTGACTTTGGTTGGAAGCCGGATAGGTTTACACCTACAGGTCAACCTATAGTAGATGAGAAAACTCTATCAGAAATAACACATATACATGAAGCTAACCTTATAGCACAGTTCTTATTACTTCAAAAGCGTATAGCCCAGATTGATTCTTGGATAGAAGCTACTGAAGAAGATGAAAGAGTTCATGGATTTGTCATACCTAATGGTGCTATTACTGGACGTATGACACATAGAAACCCCAACATGGCACAAGTTCCTAGCTCTCATAGCCCTTATGGTAAAGAGTGTAGAGCTTGTTGGATTGTTGAAGATAACAATGTACTACTAGGTGTTGATGCTTCTGGTCTTGAGATTAGAATGTTAGCACACTATATGAATGACGAGGAATACACAAATGAAATACTCAACGGAGATGTCCACACAGCTAATCAAAAACTTGCAAAACTTAAATCAAGAGATAAGGCAAAGACATTCATCTATGCACTCATGTACGGAGCAGGAGATGAAAAGCTTGGCAAAGTGGTTGGAGGAAGCACAGCAGATGGTAAAAGAGCTAGACAATATTTCTTTGATAATAAACCTACATTTAAATCTCTTAGAGATAGAGTACAAAGAGCATCATCAAAAAAATATCTCAAAGGATTAGATGGTAGAAAGCTTTATGTACGTAATCAACATTCAGCATTAAACACTTTACTACAAGGAGCAGGTGCTATTGTTATGAAGAAAGGTTTAGTATTGTTAGATGATATGTTAAGATTAAATGGTATAGATTATAAATTTGTTGCTAACATTCACGATGAGTGGCAGATAGAAGTAAAAGAAAGCCAAGCAGATTTTGCAGGAAGACTTGCTGTTGATAGTATTATCAAAGCAGGTGAACATTTTAAACTTCGCTGTCCTCTTGATGGCGAATACAAGACAGGAGTAAATTGGAGTGAAACCCACTAAAGAAAATAGAAAGAAGTTTGACCTTGACCTAGAGTACGGAGAGATAAGAGAAGATAAGATAAAGGATATGCTCACAGGTAAGAAGATAGAAGTTAAATCAGAAAGAGATACTTGGATGAAAACCGGTAACATATGTATAGAGTATGAATGCTGGAACAAACCTTCTGGTATAAGAGCAACGGAATCAGATTATTGGTTTCATAATTTATGTGTCGGAGACAATGAGTTTTGTACTCTTGTATTTAAAACAGATGTTCTTAAAACTATTGTTGATGAACTTGATAGTTTTAAAACTGTATGTGGTGGAGACCATAACGCAAGTAGAATGTTCCTTGTAAATTTACAGAAATTATTCTCATCAGATGTAATAAAAGCATTTAAGGACTCAGAAGATGAAAAAAAATAAAGAAACACTTGACACTTCCTCTCAAGAAGTATATAATAAACTGTCGGCTAATAAATTTAAGTCGGAATCTGGTCATTGGTACACTCAAGAAGGCGAACCAATGTATACTATCGTTGGTGCTAATGGTAAAGAAAGAAACACTACTCTTAGAGATGCAAGAAAAGAACAGCTAGTACCTTCTGTAACTACTATTCTTAGTATGATAGCCAAACCTCAACTAGAGAATTGGAAAATCAATCAAGCACTTAACTCTGCTCTTACTTTAGAGAAAGATTCTTTAGAAACTATTGAAGAGTTTGCATACAGATGTAAGCAAGACTCTAAAAGAATAGGACAAGAAGCTGCAAAGAAAGGTACTAAGATTCATGCTATGATTGAACGTGGTTTCTTAGGTGAAGGTACTAGTAAAACTTATAAAATTATTCAAGCTTGGTTAGATAAAAATTTTCCTAATGAAGAATGGATAGCAGAGGATTCCTTCTGTGCTGATTTAGGTTATGGTGGTAAGATAGATTTATATTCTAAGTCCGGTATCTTTGTAGACTTTAAAACTAAAGATAATCTAAAAGGTAAAGACCCAGCTAAGTTAGTATATGATGAACATGGTATGCAGTTGTCTGCTTACGCACAAGGTTGTGGTTATGATGATGTTGAAAGAGTATCTATCTTTGTTGATAGAGAAGACAATGAACTAATAGCCTGTCATATATGGGATAAAGAATCTCAAGACAAACATAAAGAAATGTTTAATAGTATTTTAAATTATTGGAAACTTGTAAAAAATTATGAACCAAAGAAAGTCTAAACAACTAAGACGCAAAGCAGAAACTTTACTTATAGATTGGATTAGAACTATGGTTCCTGAAAGTGAAGATGCAAATAAAATTAGTAAGAAAAACTTACATGAATTTTTACCAGAGCAAACACATATCTTCGCTAATAATAAATTTATGTTAAGTGCATACAGTCTAAGGTGGTTTATTAAAAAAGTTAAGAGAAATCCTAACGTAACCTTAGAAGAACTAAATGCCTAGAAGAGTACCTAGAAAACCCAGACCTAAAAAAGTTAATGTACCTAAAGGGTATGACAGTAGATGGGAATATGAGATACATCAATCTTTCTTAAAAGGTTGGCAACATCATAATAAATATATAGATTACATTGTTGAACATAAGTACGAGCCAGACTTTATAAAAGTTATTAATGGTCAAACAATATTACTAGAAGCTAAAGGTAGGTTCTGGGACTATGCTGAATATAGTAAATATATTTGGATAAGAGAATCTTTAAAAGAACAAGTAGGAGAATTTGAGTTAGTCTTTTTATTTCAAAAGCCTTATGCTCCTATGCCACAGGCTAAGAAAAGAAAAGACGGAACTAAAAGAACTCATGCTGAATGGGCAGAAACAAATAACTTTAAATGGTATAGCGAAGAAACATTACCGAAGGATTGGAGATGACATATAAGTTTAGTGAGGATAAAACTTTAACAGAAATAAAAACTTACATAGATAAAACTTACGATGCTCATTATGGTAATGGTAGGTATCAAGCAACTGATATGATTATAGATGCCGGACACGGAGAAAGTTTTTGTGTTGGAAACATAATGAAGTATGCCATGAGATATGGTAAGAAAGATAACAAGAAAGCAGAACTATTAAAGATAATACACTATGCTATAATAACATTACATTTACAGGAAGAAGAATGATTGAAGATAAAGTAGGGAAGAAACCTTATCTAGGTATTGATATAGATTATGATAGAGAAAAAACATTTGATAAATTTAGTATAGACACATTAAAAGATAGATACTTTTGGGAGAATGAAACACATGCACAAGAAGCATTCGCAAGAGCCTCCGTATTCGGAGCCACCTTCAAAGGTGAAACTGATTTTGAACTTGCTCAAAGACTTTATGATTACTGTTCCCACCGTTGGTTCATGTTCAGCACTCCTATACTTAGTAATGGGGGTACAACTAGGGGTCTTCCTATCAGCTGTTTTCTCAATTATGTACCTGACAGTAGGACTGGTCTATCTTCTCACTATGATGAGAACATATGGTTGGCGAGTTCAGGCGGAGGTATCGGTGGATATTGGGGCGACATTAGAAGCAACGGTATTTCTACTGCTCACGGTAGTAAGTCTACTGGTTCAATACCTTTCATGCATGTAGTTGATTCTCAAATGTTAGCCTTCAATCAAGGCACTACAAGAAGAGGAAGTTATGCTGCTTACATGGACATAAGCCACCCAGAGATTGAAGAGTTTATCAACATGCGTAAAGAATCCGGTGGAGATATAAACAGAAAGAATCTTAATTTACATAATGGAATTAACATAACTAATGCATTTTTAAATGCTGTTGAACAAGATGAAGACTGGAGATTGATTGACCCTAAGAGTAATGAAGCTGTTAAGATAGTAAACGCTAGAGATTTATGGTGGCAAATTATACATGCCAGAGCAGAAACAGGTGAGCCTTACATGATTAATATAGATACATGTAACAAAGCATTACCAAAAGGACAAAAAGATTTAGGACTAAGTATAAAACAAAGTAACTTATGTTCTGAAATAACTTTACCTACTGACGAAGAAAGAACAGCAGTATGTTGTTTATCTTCAGTAAACTTAGAACACTTTGATAGTTGGTCAAAGGACGATAACTTTATACAAGACTTAATAACTATGCTTGATAATGTATTACAACATTACATTGACAATGCTATAGACACAACACAACTAGGAGAATATAGTGCAAATTTTAAAAGATTTCAAAAGTATGTTAGAGAAGGTAAAGAAGGATATACTAAATCTGCCTATTCGGCATATAGAGAAAGAAGTCTCGGCTTGGGTGCGATGGGCTTTCATGCGTATCTCCAATCTAGGAACATACCTTTCGAGGGAATATACGCAACTGGTTTTAATTATAAGGCATTCACCTTTATCAAATCTCGAGCCACTCAAGCTACTAAAGAGTTGGCTTTACAAAGGGGTGAAGCTCCTGACATACATGGTTCAGGCAAGCGAAATGCTAATCTCATGGCTGTTGCTCCTAATGCTAGTAGTGGGATTATATGTAGTGGTACTTCCCCTTCTATTGAGCCTTATAGGGCTAATTGCTATACTCATAAAACTTTATCAGGAAGCTATCAAGTTAGGAATAAATATTTGGAAAAAGTTTTAAAGTCTAAAGGTTTAAAAGTTAAAGAGCTTGAAGATGTATGGAAAGATATATCAGGTAGTGAAGGTTCAGTTCAACACTTAGATATACTTACAGATAATGAGAAAGAAATATTTAAAACAGCAAATGAAATAAATCAAATATGGATTGTAGAACACGCATATAAAAGACAAGAGTTTGTGTGTCAAGCACAGTCAGTTAATTTATTTTTTACTTTACCAAAGGCAACAGAGCCTCAAGAAACACACGATAAATATATGCAATATGTTAGTGATGTACATTGGTATGGTATGAATAAACTTAAATCACTTTACTATTTTAGGTCTAACGCAGCTAGAAATGTAGAAAATGTAAATGTAAAAGTTCCAAGAATCAAGTTAGATGATGTGGAATGTATAGCCTGTGAGGGATAATATGACAAAAGAAAAACTATATGATGCTTTATATGATAGATATAAAGCTGAACAATCAGAAGCTTTATGTAATATTCAAATGTATTTTAGAGAAGGTGTTGGTGTGGCAGACCATCCTAATGTAGTAGATACAGTTGATAAATTATTTAAAGATTATGCAGAAGCAACAGAAAATTTAAAAATATTAAAGGAGAATAGATATGAGCTTGTTGGGCAGTAGAGATTATTATAAACCATTTGAATATCCATGGATGTTCGATTACTATGTACTACAGAATCAAATGCATTGGATGCCTGAATCTGTACCTATGCAT
>VTLG01016077.1_pt1 | contig 10186 bp, 12 predicted proteins | sample 4694571 | NCBI WGS metagenome assembly VTLG01 (sample SAMN12604809, study PRJNA352737) | marine metagenome | biome: ENVO:00000447; feature: ENVO:00000209|ENVO:00000569|ENVO:01000036; material: ENVO:00002151; isolation source: viral sequences binned using virsorter ... | reverse complement strand
ACAAGGACATTGACAAGTTAATTTGTGTTGTAGGGGAGAAGGTCAAAACAGTCGCCTGTTTTATATCTGCTCGATAGTGACCTTCCCCCTATTTTAAATACGAGCAAATGCAAAAGATGGTTAAAACGAAAAAAAGAGATTACAAGTATCACTCAGAAGCACAGAAACAACAAATGTGTGATGATTTTGTACATGGATATACCACAGAAGATGGTTTTTGGAAGCAACCAACAGTTAAAGAAATATCTGACAAATTCAATATAAGCTACAATACAGTCTATAAACTGGCACAAAGAGATGAGTGGCAGGAAAAAGCTAAAGATTACGCATCCAAGTATTATAACCAGATAGCAAAAGTTAAAAGACAGGAACTTTCAAAGCATGGTGTGGAGATAGACACCAAGATAATAGACATAACAAAGAACATATTAAATCAAGTGATGAAGGGATTGGAGCAAAAGGGCAAAGAAATATCAGGTTGGAAACTAGATAACTTTGCATCTGCATCTCTTAAAGCACAGAAGATGGCGAAATTAGCGTTAGGTGAACCAACAGAAAACATGAAGGTGGAAACAGTAGATGCAACGCAATCGGAAACATTCAAAGAGGCTCTTGAAACTCTTAAAGAAATTGAGTCAGAGCAGTTTGGTAGAGGAACAAACGCAAGCGATAGCACTAGCCGCCTCAATTAAGTGGTCACAAAAGGAAGCTAGGCTTAAACAACGAACCCCAGATGAAGATTTCAATATATGGTTAATCCTAGCAGGGCGAGGGTGGGGCAAAACTCGCACAGGGGCAGAGGATGTGTATAGATATGCACTATCAAACCCTAATACTATTTCAGCCGTTGTAGCCCCTACATTCGGTGACCTGAGAAGGGTGTGTTTTGGTGGGGTAAGTGGTCTGACCTCTATAATACCAAATGAAGCGTATCATAATCACGATATGACAAAAGGTTACAATGTCAGTAATTCAGAGATACGTTTATTTAATGGCTCAAGAATAGTAGGTTTCTCAGCTACAGAACCCAACAGATTAAGGGGGTCACAGTTTCACAGAGCATGGTGTGATGAATTAGCGGCATGGCAGTATCCAGAAACCTTTGACCAGTTGATGTTTGGTTTGAGGTTAGGGGAAAACCCACAATGCGTTATAACAACTACACCCAGACCCACAAAGATAATTACAGACCTATTGAAACGTAAAGATGTATATACAACAACAGGTAACACCTTTGAAAATGAAGATAATCTAGCATCATCAGCATTAGAAACCTTAAAAGAAAGGTACGCAAACACACGATTAGGCCGACAGGAGTTGTATGCAGAAGTGCTTACTGATATTGAAGGGGCATTGTGGTCTTATAAAATGATAGAGGAGCGTAGAATAAAGCGTGAAGAAATGCCTGACCTTGAAAGAATAGTGGTTGCTATCGACCCTGCTGTGACAAATACTGAAAACTCAGACGAAACAGGGATAGTTGTTTGTGGGCGAAGTGGCAATAAATACTATGTTTTGGAGGATAAATCGGGAAAATATTCGCCTGATGAATGGGCGAGGATTGCAATAAGGTTGTTTTATGATACGAATGCTGATAGAATTGTCGCTGAAGTGAACAATGGTGGTGACTTAGTTGAAAGACTAATAAGGACTGTTGATAGCAAAGTACCCTATACGCCTGTAAGGGCTAGTAGGGGCAAGATGATGAGGGCAGAACCTGTTGCGGCTCTTTATGAACAAGAAAGGGTCAGTCATATAGGGGTGTTTAGTCAGTTGGAGGAACAGATGTGTTCGTATACTCCAGAAGCAAGAACAAGCCCTGATAGATTGGATGCCTTAGTTTGGGCATTGACAGAATTGAGCGATACCAGAGGGTCAGCTTATTGGAGAATTAGTTAATGCCAACATTTAGAGAACGTATAACAAACCTTTTTACACGAACAATACAAACAAAACAGTATCCACAAGTGATGATGAACGTCACAGGTTCAGGATATTACAGACGAGATAACTATGAAAACTATGCCGAAGAAGGGTATAGGCAAAACGCCATTGTCTATAGATGTGTGAATGAAATAGCTAATGGTGCGGCATCTATACCATTTAAAGCATTTCAAGGGGATATAGAGTTAGATGACCACCCAATATTAGGGCTATTACGCAGACCTAACCCCATGCAAGAGGGTGTAGAGTTCTTTCAAGCCCTTTATTCTTTTCTTTTACTATCAGGCAACGCATATCCAATACGGAATGATATCAACGGACAGCCAAGAGAGTTGTTTTTATTACGACCAGATAGAATTAGAATACAGCCTAGCAAGACGTTAATTCCCAAAAGCTATGAATATATGGTGCAGGGAACAGTTGTCAGGACTTATGACCCAGACCCAATCACAGGTGAAAGCGATTTAAAACATATAAAACTATGGAATCCGTTAGATGACTACTATGGATTAAGCCCAATTATGGCAGGGGCAGTAGATATTGACAACCACAACGCAGTCAATAAGCACAATTTAAACCTGTTAAACAACGGAGCAAGACCATCAGGGGCTATTATCTTCAGACCAAAAGACGACAGGGGTGTGCCTATGCAACTGACGGATGGTCAAAGACAATCACTCAATGAGGATTTACAGTTACGATACTCAAGCCCACAAAACTCAGGCCGACCCATGTTGCTTGAAGGTGACTTTGATTGGCGAGAGATGGGGTTAAGCCCTAAAGATATGGATTATTTACAGAGTAAGCACGTTGCGGCTAAAGACATAGCACTCTGTTTCGGTGTTCCTAGTCAATTGATAGGCATTCCAGATGCCCAGACATATTCCAATGTGCAGGAAGCAAGATTGGCTCTGTATGAAGAAACAATTATCCCCCTTGCAAAACGTATAGAGAGCGATATGAACGAATGGATTAGCCCATCATTTGGCGAGGACATAACTATAAAATATGATTTTGAAGCAATTCCTGCAATGACGGAACGTAGAAAAATGATATATGAGAACGTAACACAAGCGGTAAGGGAGGGAATAATAAGCCGCAATGAGGCAAGAGAAAGATTAGGGCTAGAACCTATCAGTGGCGGTGATGATGTATTTATAGCGGCTAACCTTTTCCCATTAGGCTCAACAGAAATAGCACCTGCGGAAGGAGAGGAGGCAGAAGATGATGGCAAAGATGCGTATGATTTTGACGAATTTAAAGAAGAAATTGAAAAAGATGTTTTCTCGACAGAAGCAGAAGCAGAAGCGAGAGCAAACCAAATAGGTTGTATAGGCACACATAGTCATAACACAGAGCAAGGTATTGTATATATGCCCTGTGAAAGCCATGAAGATTATGAAAGGTTAACAACTGGCGAAGAGGAAACGTCAAAAGCAGAAGCAGACGTTGATACAACACCCACAGATGGAATGGCAGAAGAAGCCAAAAGGGGGTTACTTTGGCGAAAAGAGTTTAACAGGGGTGGAACAGCAGTAGGTGTAGCAAGAGCAAACCAATTAGTAGCAAAAGAGTCACTATCGCCAAAAACAGTAAGAAGGATGCACAGTTTTTTCTCCAGACATGAAGTAGATAAAAGAGCCGAAGGGTTTAGACAGGGCGAAAAAGGGTATCCATCAGCAGGACGAATAGCATGGGCATTATGGGGTGGAGATGCAGGACAAACATGGTCAAGACGAAAAACAGCAAGACTCGACAAAGAAAGAGAAAAAAGTTTTAACGATAGCAAGGCAGAAGTATCTGAAAAGATTAAAAAGGCTATTACGAATAAAGTCAAAGACCATAACGAAGAACATGGAGATAAAAAAGGAAAAAAAGTAACACAGAGAATGTTAGAGGCGGTCTTTCGGAGGGGTGTAGGGGCTTATAACACTAACCCACAGAGTGTTAGACCTAGCGTTACATCTCCAGACCAGTGGGCATTAGCGAGAGTAAATGCTTTTTTATATGCAGTTCGCAACGGAAGATTCCGAAGCGGTCAATTTGATAAGGATTTATTACCAGAAGGTCATCCACTCAAAAGCAAAAAGTAACTATTGAATAGCTGTCCAGTGTGTAGGCACGACATGAAAGTAGTTGATAACAAGTTGAGGTGTATGTTTTGTGAGGAGTTTTATTGTTATGATATGTCAAAAGAATGGTTGGATTATATAGCAAACAAATCACATGGCACAACTACAGTACAAACAGAACCGAATAAGAATAGCCGCAAGAAAAGAACTCCTTGAGCAGAACAGATTGCGTAATGGGTTTGAAAGGAAGCTAGTAAGACAGCTTCAGAGTGGATTTAAAGCCACAGGAAGGCTTGCAAGAAAAGAATATGAGCAATTAGGTAGGCTCGTTGAAACAGGCCGTCAGAGCGAAAGAAAACTGCGTGACGTATTAGAGTCGCATTATAGGGCAGTTATAGATGCCTTTGGAACTAGAGTGCTTAGAAATCGCAAACAGGACTCACAGTTTGAAATACTTATTAGGGAATATATGAATACTGTGGGTAGCACACGCATCACCCAGATAAACAACACAACAATGAAAGCCATAAATAAGGTTATATCAAAAGGTGCTGTCGAAGGGTTAGGGGTGCAAGCCATAGGCAAAAACATCTTTGACAAGATGGATGGGTCATTTAGTAAATTACGAAGCCAAACAATATCAAGAACGGAAACACATAGTGCGGCTAGTTATGCAAACGATAGAGTCAACGCATCCTTAGGCATACCAAACCAGATAAAAAGGTGGGTATCAGTAGCAGATGCAAGAACTAGGTCTTGGCACGTTGCCCTAAATGGAACAGAGGTGGGTAAAGATGAACCTTTTACAGTTACAGTAAAAGGCATTAGTTATAAAATGGATTATACAGGTGACCCAAAAGGGGGAGCAGTAAACACCATAAACTGTAGATGTGTCACCCTATATCTAGACCCAGATGATGTGATAGTTGACCAACCAGAAACAATAGTAGAACCACCACAGCCAAAAAGGTTTGGAGAGGTGGGCGAAGATGAATTACCATTTCACGAAATGGCAGATTGGAATACAAAATCGCTTCCATACAAAGTAATAAAAAGAACAGACCCTATAAAAATAAAATATGGGGTTGGTAGGGCTTACGCTAGTACAGGTCACCTTGTGGCTATGTCAACAAAAAAAGGTTTTAACCAATTATCTGAGGATGATAAATTTGTGTGGAGGCATGAATTTGGACACATAATTGACCAACAGATTGGTAGAAAAATTCAAAAATCTGGTTATGGTGGAGTTAGGACAAGTTATTTTAGCACAATAGCGGCAAAAGAAATTTTAAACGATAGAAAAAAATACCAAAGAAAAGAAAAAGATAAAAGCAGAGCAAAAACACAAGAAGAAACAGGTTTTGAATATAGCGTATATTATACCACCACCACAGAAACAAATTACAAAGCGTTTATAAAAGCCAATCCTGACGAAGAAATTTACACATTTCGAAGAAAACCAAATAATATCATTGTTGGGTTTGATAAAGACAAAACAAAAGAAAAAATATCTAAAATACTGAAAGGCTCTGGTTTAGATGCAAATGACATAGAAGAATTATATAATGGTTCTTTATATTCGGATATGCAAAACTGGAGTGATACTAAACACGCATTTTTTAGAATTATGCTCATAGCATTAAAAAACAAAGATGCGTCAACTTTTTTCCAAGTGCAAAAATATGTAAGATACCAAGGTGGTTTATATTTAGCTGACTTTATGGAAGCGTTATCTAATGCGTCAGTAGGTTACGGACATGGAAAATCATATCTAAACAAATTCTCGAAAGTAGAAAAGGGTTTGACAAATGGGCATACAACAGAGGCATTTGCGAATTACACCTCATTATTGGGGGGAGAACAAGCAAACGTATATAGAAAATTATTGACGTGGTTTGCACCAGAAACAACCAAAGCATTTGATGAACTATTTGAAGAACTAGATAAAGGAGCGTTAGATAAATTTTATGATATATGATTCCGAAAAATTAAACAAAGCTATTTTAGAATATCAAACACAATTTGAATCGTTTGATGAATTAGTAGTGTGGCAATTACCAGAAAATGATTTCACAATTGCAAAGTTTATTGAGTTAATTAAAACAGCTATAAAACAAAACAAAAAAATTAAAAATGATGAGTTGCTAGAAGCATTGAATCTACAGGAAATAATAGAAATTGATGGAGAAATAGCACCATACTAAAAAAAAGCCCCCCAAATTTCGCCATACAGGGGGGCTAAATAGTTTCTATGGGGTATAAGTACCCCCTATTTTAGGTTAATCTTTGCTTACCTGTTAGAATAAGAACATTACCAAATATGGGATATGAGCAATATTCTAAGGCTTGAAGATTTTGAGCGAGGCCATGTATTAACCCTTCTTCATTTATAATCACTTGAATGTTTGGTTTAATTACATAGCAATCAGGCATAATTTGAAAAAGCCCTCCAACGGCCTCCTGTAATTGCTTTAAATTAGGTGGTGTATTTTTAACAGGCCATTTGGTTACAGTAGGATTAGTCATTATTATTCTCCTTTGTTACACCGCCAACCACCTCACCAAATTGGTCAAGCATTTCAGTTTCGCCATCTTTAATTACCTCGTCAGCATTAAAATCATATTGCTTTGCAAAGTCTCTTAATTCTCTGCGACCATGTATGGCTTTCCCATATCCACCATCGCCATCTTGAAACCACATTCTAAACCATTCTTTATTCATAATTATTCTCCTTTCGGAGTGGGGTTAAACCCCCACCCCATTTGCTGTTAATATTGATTCAATGTGGCTTCTTTCAAAAACTGTAAAGTATGTAGGTACTTTTTTGGTTTCTTCTTTTTTGGTTAATTTGTTGATAACCTTTTTAGTTACAATTTTCATTAACCTTGCACATCCTTTTGCACCTTTTAGTTCTTTTCCTGTAAGGTTATAAAAAGTCTTAGCTTGCTTAAATGTGCAAAATTCTGAACCTTCTTCAAAACCTGCGTTAATAAGTTCTTCTATGTTTGAACCTTGATATTCTGCGTTTGATATAAAATTTCTCATTTTTGTTTCCTTGTTAATTTGCGTTATAAGAATCACTTTATAGATGTTGTTTACAGTTGTCAACAGCTAAAACCCATACTGCTCACAATATGCGTCTGAACCATAAACAGGTTCTTTTTCATTCCAATGGTCAAAATTTAATGAACCACCTGCATCTAAATGTGTTTGTATCTTTTCAAGTAAAGCATCAGCTTTTGTTTTATCAAATGACTGAAACCCATTTAACTCGTAGTTATTACCTCTTTTATTTTGAGCAGATATTACATATAACTCTGTTATTGCTTCACTTGGGTGGGTGGCCTCTGGGGGTAAGCGACCCTCTACTAAATATGATATAACTCCTACATTCATTTTAATAATCCTTTCTTAAATTAAGTTTAGCGTTTGACCGAACTTTTTTATTACCATTCTTTTTTAAGGCTTTTTCCCAACCTCTTGAGGTGCTATGTGTTTTACCTCGACCTTTAATACCTTTAGCCATTTTGTGTGCCTTTCTGGGGGGTTGCCCCCCCTGTTAAAATTAAGGTTGATATATAACCCAACCACCATACTCACAATCGTCAGCGTCTAAAAGTGTAAGTAAAATCTCTTTAGAGGCTTTAGCTTCTTTAGAAACTTTACGACCTGACTCTTCAGCTTCTTGAACTTTCTGAACTAATGTCCATATCGCCCCTTTAACTGCGTCTGTATCTGGTATATCTCTTGGCATCTTTTTCTCCGTTTTAATTTGTGTCTTACGAATCACTTTATAGATGTTGTTTACATCTGTCAACAGGTAAAAGGAAAATAGTTGTGTATTGATAAAAAAAAGATTATGGTATACAAAATATATAGAGTAACCAGATGGTTGCCGTATAGCCTAGTAAGAAAAATAAGAAGGAGATACAGGTGACAGAAGAATTTGAAACTAATTCTATCGACATTAAAGCAGAGATAAAAGCATTTGAAGAAGATGAGAAGGGTTATTTTTCGGGTTACGGATCAATATTTGGCAATAAAGATTTAGGAAATGATGTCATGGTTGAGGGTGCGTTCACCAAATCAATCGCATCAAAAGGGGCAAAAGGTGTAAAACTCCTGTATCAACACAAAGCAGACGAGCCAATAGGTGTGTTTGAAGAAATACTAGAAGATCAAAAAGGCTTAAAAGTAAAAGGCCGTTTGGCTATGGGTACACAGCGAGGCCGAGAAGTTTATGAATTAATGAAAATGGGTGCAATAGATGGTCTGTCTATAGGTTATCGTGTCAACCCAAAGGGGCAATCCTATGATGATCGGGGCAAAAGACGATTATTAAAGGAGGTTGACCTTATGGAAATTTCTGCCGTTACTTTTCCAATGAACCAAAGAGCAAGAATATCTGCGGTCAAAAGTAACGATAGAACGATTCGAGATTGGGAAGGTTTCTTTCGGGATGAAAGTGGTCTATCTAGGAACGAGTCAAAAATGGCGGCATCTGCCGTTCATAAGGCTTTATCTCAGCGAGATGTTGGTGAGGAGCAGAGTGCGATTAACGCAATTAAAAACTTAACCTCAATTATCAAGGAGAACTAGATATGACTCAGGAAGTCACATCTGCTGTTGAGGGCATGGCAAAGGCTTTTGAAGAGTTCAAGGCCACCAATGACCTTAAAATAGCAGAACTAGAAAAAAAGGGTTCAGTAGACCCTCTCGTTGAGGACAAAATCAAGAAAATTGAAGCAACCCTCGACAACCATGAAGACATTAACCAAGAAGTGACTATGCAGAAGAAAAGCATGGAGCAGGTTAATGAAAAGCTAGAGCATTTAGAAACAATGCTTAAAAGACCAGAAGCAGGAATGGAAGCAAAGTCTGTTGACATGACTACTAAGGCTTTTGATAGCTACCTTAGAAAAGGTAAAGATGCAATGGAAGCAGGCGAAGTAAAAGCCCTTACAGTGGGTGATAGTTCTGCGGCCGGTTATCTTGCACCTAATGAGTATGTGCGTGAACTTATCAAGACATTGACCGAAATTTCGCCAATGAGAAGCATTGCTAGAGTGCGTACCACTACATCAAAAGCAATCGAAATACCAAGCAGAACAGCCACATTTTCAGCCGCATGGGTTGCTGAAGCAGGCACTCGTTCTGAAACTACAGGATACACAACAAAGTTGGAGCAAATCCCAACTCATGAATTGTATGCTTTGGTGGATATTTCTGAGCAGATGCTAGAGGACTCAGCATTCAATCTTGAATCAGAAATGCAGACTGAATTTGCTGACCAGTTAGGCAAAGCAGAAGGTAATGCGTTTGTTTTGGGTGATATGATTGGAAAGCCAGAAGGCTTTATAACAAATTCATCTGTTGGCACAACAGTATCAGGACACGCATCAACACTACAAGGTGATGGTCTTATTGATTTAGTTCATGCAATTAAATCTCCATACGGACAAAATGCTACATTTTGCTTTAACAGAAGCACACTTGGGGCAATCCGTAGTATTAAGGACTCAGCAGGTCAGTATGTATTCCAAGCAGGAATGATGCTAACAGCAGGTGTTCCGAATACTGTCTTAGGCTATCCATACGTTGAGATGCCTGACATGGCAGACGTAGGTGCAGGTAATAAACCTGTAGCTTTCGGAGATTGGTCAAAAGGCTATACAGTTGTAGACCGAGTGAACTTGAGTGTTCTGCGTGACCCATTTACACAGGCAACTAGTGGAAATATTCGCTACGTAGCTCGTAAAAGAGTGGGTGGACAGGTTGTCCTCGCTGAAGCACTTAGAATCCAAACAGTATCAGCTTAAAGGAGGCAAATATGTATGATTTAGCAAATAATATCGCAATAGGCCTTTCTTACAAAGGTACAACAACATCTGCCGCCGCTAATGGTACAGGGGTTGATTTACAAGGGTATGAGAGTGCGGCTTTAGGAATTATCACAGGTGCAGAGGGCGATACATTATCGGGTTCTGTTTACTTTGAAATAAGCCTAGAGCATTCAGATGACGATTCAACCTATACTGACTGTGCTCAAGCAGATATTACTAATGGCACAATAGCCGCAGGTGGTATTTGGTTGAAAATGGATGGCACAGCAGGTGGTAATCCTGATAGTGCAGGTCTGGTATCTTTAGTTGGATATGTCGGTGGCAAA
>VTLG01007407.1_pt1 | contig 10187 bp, 16 predicted proteins | sample 4694571 | NCBI WGS metagenome assembly VTLG01 (sample SAMN12604809, study PRJNA352737) | marine metagenome | biome: ENVO:00000447; feature: ENVO:00000209|ENVO:00000569|ENVO:01000036; material: ENVO:00002151; isolation source: viral sequences binned using virsorter ... | reverse complement strand
GAAGTTCATGTTGTAGTCATTGATGATAAAGGATCTGTAACTGGCAATGCTGGAACAATTCTAGAGAAACACATCGGACTTTCAAAAGCATCTGATGCTGAGTTTTCTGCTGGATCACCATCCTACTGGAGAAAATATCTCTATAACAATTCCGATAACGTATTTGGAATGGGTGGCCCAACATTAGCAAGTTCTGGTATTACAACAACATCATTTGGATTTGGCAATTTTACTAAACAAACTGATGTAGGTTGGGATCAGGCAGCACAGGGTATTTCATTCGCTGCAAGTGGAAACTTAACAGTTACATTTACTGGTGGTAAAAACTACGATGCTGGTACTTCATTAAGTAGTGCTGGAGCAATGAAAGCAAGTGTAGGTGGAATCACATCTGGTTATGATCTCTTTGAAGATAAGGATCAATTTGATATTGATTTCTTAATTATGGGTTCTGCAAACTACCCACAGCATGAAGCACAAGCAATCGCAAATAAGATTATTTCAATTGCTGAGTTAAGAAAAGATGTAGTTGCATTTGTTTCACCATTTAGAGGAGCATTTTTAAATGACTCTGCTGTTGGACAAGGAACAATAAACTCATCCGCAGACATAACAAATAATTTGATTGGATATTATGCTCCAATCACATCTTCATCATATTGCGTATTCGATAGTGGATACAAATATATGTTTGATAGATTCACAGATACTTTCAGATATGTGCCATTAAATGGTGACATCGCTGGAACATGTGCAAGAAACGATATCAATAATTTCCCTTGGTTCTCACCAGCGGGAACAGCAAGAGGTGGAATCCTCAATGCAGTCAAACTTGCATACACACCAAATCAAACACAGAGAGATGTTCTATACAGTAATAGAATCAACCCTGTAATTTTCTCACCCGGAGCTGGAATCATCCTATTCGGTGATAAGACAGGATTTGGAAAAGCATCTGCATTTGATCGCATCAACGTTCGTAGATTGTTCATCTTCATAGAAGAGGCAATATCTGCTGCAGCGAAAGATCAACTCTTTGAATTCAACGATGAAATCACAAGAACTAACTTTGTGAACATTGTTGAACCTTTCCTACGTGATGTTCAGTCCAAGAGAGGTATCTTTGACTTCAGAGTTGTTTGTGATGAAACAAATAACACTGCTGCCATCATAGATAACAATGAGTTTGTTGCAGACATCTTCATTAAACCTTCACGATCAATTAACTTTATTGGTCTAACGTTTGTTGCCACTAGAACTGGCATTTCGTTCGATGAAGTCATTGGAACTGTTTAACTAGAGGTATAAAGAAAAATGGCAACCCAATTTAACAGACCACCACTTAGAACGATCACCGACTTCAAGAGCAAGATGGCCGGTGGCGGTGCAAGACCGAATCTGTTTGAAGTGGAATTAGTATTTCCCGATCCAATAGCGATTGAGAATGATGTAAAAGAAAAGTCAAGGTTCTTAGTTAAAGCTGCTCAATTACCTGCATCTAATATCACCCCTATCGAAGTTAACTTCAGGGGTAGGATATTAAAGATCGCTGGTGATAGAACCTTCGATACATGGACAGTCACCATAATTAACGATGTTGACTTTGCGATCCGTTCCGCAATGGAAAAATGGATGAATTTCATAAACAAAATGGAAGATGCAACTGGAGCACAAGATCCAGCAGCATATCAACCAGATGCTTATGTTCATCAATTAGACCGTGATGGATCAACACTAAGAAGTTATAAATTCCATGATGTATTCCCAACGAATATCAGTGCTGTTGATCTCAGTTATGAAACTGTAGACAGTGTTGAAGAGTTTACCGTTGAATTCCAAGTTCAGTGGTGGGAAGCACTTAAGGGCATCGGAGCTAATGCCGGTGGCGAGGCAATCAACTAAAGGTTGATTTATTTGATAAATAGTGTATAATAGAATTTAAAGACGTTATACAATGCCTAAACTTTTTGGTTTCTCTATTGATGATTCAGATAAAAAACCTGATTCAGTAGTCTCCCCTGTTCCTCCTAACAACGAGGACGGGGTTGACTATTTTATACAGTCTGGTTTTTATGGTCAGTATGTTGATATAGAAGGAGTATATAAAACAGAGTACGATCTGATTAAAAGATATCGTGAAATGGCCTTGCACCCTGAGTGTGACAATGCTATCGAAGATGTAGTAAATGAAGCGATTGTGAGTGATCTCTACGATTCACCAATCGAAATAGAATTATCAAATGTAAATGCAAGTGATAGTGTAAAAGATAAGATTAGAGCAGAATTCAGACATTTAAAAGAGATCATGGACTTTGATAAAAAGTCACATGAGATTTTCAGAAACTGGTATATTGATGGAAGATTATATTACATGAAGGTCATTGATACAAAAAGACCTCAAGATGGAATACAGGAATTGAGATATATTGACCCGATGAAGATGAAATTCGTCAGGCAAGAAAAGAAAACGGGAAATCCTAGAGGAAATAATCTCATAGATCTGGATAATCTTAAAGATGTAAGTAAGAATGCATACCCAGACATTGAAGAGTATTATATCTACACACCAAAACCAAACTATCCAATCGGTGTATACTCACCTGCTACATCAGGTAGAGAGAAAAATATAAAGATTGCAAAAGACTCAATCACATATGTTACATCAGGTCTATTTGATCGTAATAAAGGAACTTGTTTATCATACTTACATAAGGCAATCAAGGCTCTTAATCAATTAAGAATGATTGAAGATAGTCTTGTTATCTATAGACTATCAAGAGCTCCAGAAAGAAGAATATTTTATATTGATGTTGGTAATCTTCCAAAGGTAAAGGCAGAGCAATACCTAAAAGAAGTGATGTCTCGTTATAGAAATAAGTTAGTCTATAACGCACAAACTGGTGAAGTTCGTGATGACAGAAAGTTCATGTCAATGATGGAAGATTTCTGGTTGCCAAGAAGAGAGGGTGGTCGTGGAACTGAGATTACAACACTTCCCGGTGGACAAAATCTTGGAGAACTATCTGATATTGAATACTTCCAGAAAAAATTATATCGTGCACTTGGAGTTCCAGAATCAAGAATTGCATCTGAAGGTGGATTTAACTTAGGAAGATCATCTGAAATTTTAAGAGATGAACTTAAGTTTAGTAAATTTGTTGGAAGATTAAGAAAGAGATTTGGAAACATGTTCAATGACATGTTAAGAACTCAATTAATTCTTAAAAATATAATCACACCAGATGATTGGGATTCAATGAGTGATCATATTCAGTATGATTTCTTATACGATAATCAGTTCGCAGAACTTAAAGAATCTGAAATGATGAATGAAAGATTAGGTCTTGCAGCAACTGTTGAACCTTATCTTGGTAAGTACTATTCAACAGAATATCTTCGTAAGAAAGTTCTTCGTCAATCTGATACTGAAATCGAAGAAATTGATGCACAGATTGAGCAAGAAATTAAAGATGGTATTCTTCCAGATCCTAATTCTGTTGATCCGATTACAGGTGAACCACTTGAAGGTGGTGGTGGAGATTTAGGCAATGTTCCTGTTGAAGATGATTTAGATCAGCAAGGTGCAGTAACTGATGCAGAACTAGCGAATGATACCAAATCGGCCGAGATATAAATAAAATATATACCTAATATTAAATATGGACGAAATTATTGATGCGATTGCGACTGACGAATCTCCTTCAGAGATTTCAAAAAGTCTAAAAGATCTCATATATCAAAAAGCTGCAGAGAGAGTAGAGGGACTTAGACCCGGTGCTTCTGCTGCAATATTTGATGGTGGTGAAGTTGAAGATGAGGTAGATACTGAACCACAAGAGGAAGAATAATGGCACAAAGAACCCTTATTTTAGCAGCGGAGGTTTCTGTTGCCTCTGGTGTAGGAAATAGTACAACTGTTGGAAGTGCAAAATGCGTGAGAGTATTCAATAGTTCTGGATCAGATCTTACAATAACTGTGACAGATCCAACAGGTGCAAATACTAAATCTGGTGCAGGATCTATTTCTATGCCAGATAATACTATTGAATTTATCGAAAAAGAAGAGACATTTACAATTCATGGAAATGGTGCTTTCAAAGCAACAAAAGTAGGATTTACCAATTAGAAAAATGAAACTTATCACAGAAGAAGTCCAAAAGGTTAAATTTATAACTGAGGGCAGAGGTGCAAATAAAAAGATGTACATTGAAGGTGTTTTCTTACAAGGAGATATCAAAAATCGTAATGGTAGAATGTACCCAGTGAATACTCTTGCAAGAGAGGTTGGTAGATACAATGAAAGTTTTGTCAAGAAAGGTAGAGCACTTGGAGAACTCGGACATCCAGAGGGCCCTACAGTAAATCTTGATAGAGTATCTCATAAAATAACTTCACTTCGTCAAGAAGGAAAAAACTTTGTTGGTAAAGCACAAATACTTTCAACACCTATGGGTAAGATTGCATCTAATCTAATTTCAGAAGGTGTAACCCTTGGAGTCTCGTCTCGTGGTGTCGGATCACTCAAAGAAGATATGGCATCTGGTTGCAAAGTAGTTGGTGAAGATTTTATGTTAGCAACTGCTGCTGATATCGTTGCTGATCCATCAGCACCTGATGCATTCGTATCAGGAATCATGGAAGGAAAAGAGTGGATTTGGGAAGGAGGAATTCTTCGTGAACAACTTGCTTCTAAAACTGCTAAGAAAATTAATACTTTAGTTGATCAAAACGCACTAGAGGAACATAAACTCGGATTATTCCAAAATTTCTTAGCAAATCTGTAACATTATAAATAAATACAGATTATTTTAAATCTAATATTCAAATGTCCGTTGGTCAAAATTAAACGAAATGGAAAATGTAGTAACCAAAGGGGCAAAACCGGCAGATCCAATGCCAAAATTGTCCTTATCAACTCCCGGTCAGGGAACCGTTGAAGACTTAGGAGGCCCTACTCCTCAGAATTCAAAGCCCGATGATGACTCTAACAAGTTGAAAACACCCGGCACAACCTTGAAACAGGTTAAGGATATTGTGACTAAAGGTGCTAAACCTGCAGATCCAATGCCAGCGGGCATGAAAGAAGAGGAAGAAGTCGAAGGCGATGTTGTCGTTGAAACTGAAGTCTCTGAAGACGAAGTAGTTTCTGAAGAAGAAACTGCAGAAGTCGATGAAACTCAAGAAGTTGTTGCCGAAGAGGAAGCAACTGAAGAGGAAGTTGTTGAAGAGGAGTCAATTGACATCGAAGCAGATGTTAACGCACTCTTTGAAGGCGAAGAACTTTCAGAAGAGTTTCAGAACAAGGCAAGAACAATCTTTGAAGCAGCAATTAATTCTAAACTTGCTGAAGTCAGAGAGGCTGTAAAAACTGAATACGAAGAGCAACTCATTGAGCAAGTTGCTGAAATAAAGTCTGAACTAGAAGAAAGAGTTGACGCATACCTTGAGTATGTTGCCGACGAATGGTTGCAAGAAAATCAAATTGCAGTCGAATCTGGTCTTAAGACTGAAATGACTGAATCATTCCTAGAAGGAATGAAGTCACTATTTGAAGAACATTATGTATCTGTACCTGAAGAAAAATATGATGTCATCGAGAGCATGGTAGATAAACTTGATGAAATGGAAGGTAAACTCAACGAGCAAATCGAGAAGAATATTGCTCTAAACAGGAGATTAGCCGAGTCCTCATCTGATGTCGTTTTCGCGGAAGTAACCGAAGGATTAGCGACAACTCAGAAAGAAAAACTTGCAACCCTCGTGGAGAATGTTGAGTTTGAAAGTGAAGCAGACTATCGTGAGAAACTAGTAACACTTAAGGAATCTTATTTCCCAAGTAACGCAGGATCTCAAAGAGACAAGTCAGAGAATCTATCTGAAGGCACCGAAAATCCTGCAAATATCGCTGAAATATCAAACACTATGTCAGCATATCTTCAGACTCTGAACCGTGTCGCTAAAAAATGAGTAAATTAATTTCAAACTTACGAGGTAATTTTTAAATGCAAGCCCCTATTAATCAGGAAGCTCTGCAGGAGAAATGGAGTCCACTCTTAGATTATGAAGGTCTAGATCCAATCAAAGACCAACATAAAAGAATGGTTACTGCAGTTCTTCTAGAGAACCAAGAACAAACAATGCGTGAGGAAGCACAATTCCTCTCTGAGCAACCAACAAACAGCACAGGTTCATCTGGTGCAGTTGCTGGTTTCTCTGCTGGTGCTGACAAAGCAGGCCCAGTAGCTGGTTTCGACCCAGTATTAATAAGTCTAATCAGACGTTCAATGCCAAACTTGGTCGCATATGACCTAGCTGGTGTACAACCAATGAGCGGCCCAACAGGACTTATCTTTGCAATGAGATCCAGATTCACTGATCAGAGTGGAACTGAAGCACTATTCAACGAACCAGATACATCATTCTCAGCTAATGATGACGGTAAGAACCTTACTTCTAATGGATATACACAGAATGAAGGTGCTAACACAGGTGGTAACGTTGGTTTCGGTACAACTGCAGCACAAGCAGGTACTAACCCCGGTGCACTTAACCCCAACTCAGTTGCTAATCAACAGGCATACAACGTTGGTCGTGGTATGAACACAGAAGACGCTGAAGCACTCGGATCAGAGGCTGGCGATCAGTTCAACCAAATGGCATTCTCAATCGAGAAGGTCACTGTAACAGCAAAAACCAGAGCACTAAAGGCAGAGTACAGTTTAGAACTTGCTCAAGACCTTAAGGCAATCCACGGATTGAACGCTGAAGCAGAATTAGCAAATATCCTTTCAACAGAGATACTTGCTGAAATCAACAGAGAAGTTATCAGAACAATCTATAAGGTTGCTGAAACTGGTGCTACTCTAAACACAACATCTGACGGAACATTCGACTTAGATACCGACAGTAACGGAAGATGGTCAGTTGAGAAGTTCAAGGGACTTATATTCCAGATCGAGAGAGATGCGAACCAAATCGCACAAAGAACTCGTCGTGGAAAGGGTAACATGATTCTTTGTTCTGCTGACGTTGCATCTGCATTAACAATGGCTGGTGTACTTGATTACACTCCTGCACTTAATGCAAACTTAAACGTTGATGACACAGGTAATACATTTGCTGGTGTTCTTCAAGGTAAGTACAGAGTATACATTGACCCATTCGCAGCAAACAACGAAGACAATCAGTACTACGTTGTAGGTTATAAGGGTACATCTCCTTATGATGCTGGATTATTCTACTGCCCATACGTTCCTCTACAGATGGTTCGTGCAGTTGGTCAGGACACATTCCAACCAAAAATCGGGTTTAAGACTCGTTATGGTATGGTTGCTAACCCATTCGCTGAAGGTACAGCACAAGGTCTTGGTCGTCTTGCAGTTAACGCTAACCGTTACTACAGAAGAGTTAAGGTCGCAAACCTCATGTAATTCATCAATTACATATTTTTCAAAGAGACCTCAAAAAGGTCTCTTTTTTTTATTCAATTTTTTCAAAGTTAGGATTTATAAATAAAACTAGGAGGATGTAAAGAAATGTTACACTTATTAGGTAGAGGAAAACAACCAGAATGGAACGAAGATAAACATGATATAGAAGAGGTCTTTGCTCTTCTATGTTATCGTGGAATCCATTATGCAAAATGGGTGTGTATAGATGTGATTATGGAGTCACCTTCTTGGTTTCTAAATAATCCAAGACAAGGAGAAAAATGATTTCTGATGCCATGTCACCATCTTACCATGACGTAATGGAAGTATACAAACGTCCAATGTCAGTAAGATACATTCCAAATATTTTTGCAAGTTTGATATTGTTATTGATATCATTCATCGCAGCACCTGCAAATGCGAATCATCTTCCTGTGATGTATGTTCAAGTACCACAGTGGGCAGATGACTGGGCTGTATGTGCAGTAGATATACCTGATGCAAAATGCCATTGGTATGTTATGGCTCCAGACAATACATTTGGTGAAGGATTTAGTTGGGAAGATGCACCTTGGTTTGATGCCAACGGATTGAATGATGTTGCACCCATGCAAGCAACATCGGTTGTACAACAACTTCAAAATAAGCACTAGGCATTTCTTTTTGTTAAGAAAATCGGTAATAGGTATAAATTTTTTTGTAAATAGTTATGTCATTGCGGAGAAAACAATGCACTAAAACCCCTCTATATTATGGGTCTAAAAATTAGTCATCAAGGTCAGGTAATGCACAATTTAATTCCTTTTAATCAATTGGCAGGTTCATATGACGAACCCAGTAATGATTTAATCAATGAATACTACGAGTGTCTGATCGACTGTGATGATGATCAACACATCTGTAAAAGAATATGTAAAGAGGTCTTTACATAGAAAAACTTAAATATAATGGAGGGAGGGAGACCTCCCTTTTTTTTGTCCTCGTATAAATACCTATATGAAAGACAAAAAAGCAGCAAAACTAATCATCAAAAGATCAAAACAAAATCCATTTTTATATTCATCAGCTGATGTTATCTACGCAAAAAAAGTTAAAAAACTAGAGAAAGATGACTTATTACATCAAGAAACCAAGCAGTCTCAACAGTAGTGTTGACGTATACTATTGGGGAAAATCTCAAGGAATGGCAAGATGGACAGATAAATTTGATGATAGGAAGACATACAAAAATGATCCAACATATCTTACTAAGAATGATGATGGTAAGAATGGAGGATGGACTGGAATAACCGTGGTATCGGAATAACTAAATAATTAAAATATTTCCGTGTCATGAAACAGTCACCGAGACAATTAAAAGAAGCACATAAGGCTTACGAAAAGATTGTAGATTATCTTATTGCAGAAAATTACGCAACAACTAAAATCGATGCTGATGCCATTATTGGTGGTATGAGTGAAGAATGGTATCATATGATTATCAATGGCTAAAGATTTCCAAAAATTTATTGAGGAATCACAATCATCAAAATGCCCAAAAGGATATAGATTTGATACAAAACTTAAGAGTTGTGTTCCCAAAAAACGTTATCCATACTATCCTTATGGTGGGGGGTATCGTGGTGGAGATAATCGATCAGACAGTGGCAATGGTAATGGCAATGGTAATGGCAATGGAAACGGTAATGGTGGCAATGGTAATGGCAATGGTGGAAATGGCGGTGGCAACGGTGGTGGCAACGGTGGCGGTGGTAACGGAGGAGGAGGTGGAGGAGAATGAAATCCTTTGAACAGTTCCGCGAATCATCAAATCCAAGAATACCAAGAAAAAAAGGACAACCAGCAAAATCTAAAAAACATTCAGACTTATATACAGATGAAGATCCAAAAGGAACAATTCATGGACTTGGATTCAAAGATGAATCAACAGCAAGATCCAGTGTTGCGAAAATTAGAAAATCAAATCGAGGACATGCTCACAAGATTCAGGCAGCAATCGCAATGGAGCAAAGAGCACGGGTGATGGGTAAAACTGCAGAGGCAGCAATTTATCGCAAATTTATTAATTCAATGAAAAAGAAAACTAAAAAATGACATCCTCGAATCGCGGTGCACTTGCCGGACAAATTGAAAATCGTAATTACCTGTCACCGGTTGGGTTTAAGTTTTCTCTTGCAAAATTTCCAAAGGTAGATTTCTTCTGTAACTCTGCATCAATTCCAGAAATCACTCTCGGAACTTATCAACAACCATCATATCTAAAAACTATAGATGTTCCCGGTGAAAAATTATCTTACGGTGACTTAGATATTCGATTCTTAGTTGATGAGAATATGGAAAACTATTCAGCAGTTCATAACTGGCTTACAGGTTTAGGTTTCCCTGAGACACCTCAACAGTTTATCAATAAGACTACAGATACAGATGGTCAACGTGATTTAGAGGAACAATTCTGTGATGGATCTTTACACATTTTAAATAGTAACTTTAGAGATGTAGCAATAGTTAAATTTCAAGACTTATTTCCTGTATCATTAACGTCTCTAACGTTCGATGCCACTGATACGGATATCAACTACTTTACAGCAAGTGCATCTTTCCGCTATACTATATACAGGTTAACTGATAAGAACGGAAAACTTTTATGAATCTTGAAAAAATTCAGGAGATGTGGGAGCGTGATGCTGTCATTGATCCTGATAACTTACATGATGAGTCGTTAAAAATACCACAACTACACTCAAAGTATTATACAAT
>VTLG01017289.1_pt1 | contig 10188 bp, 8 predicted proteins | sample 4694571 | NCBI WGS metagenome assembly VTLG01 (sample SAMN12604809, study PRJNA352737) | marine metagenome | biome: ENVO:00000447; feature: ENVO:00000209|ENVO:00000569|ENVO:01000036; material: ENVO:00002151; isolation source: viral sequences binned using virsorter ... | reverse complement strand
TAATTTGAGTTCCATTTTGTTGTGCAACTAAAACTGATTGTGCGAATGATTGTGTCCCTGCTGACCTATAAATTTTATAATCTGCGATAGGTAATCCATTAGCTGTTTTAGTAACAGGACTCCATGAGATTCTTGCACTTTCATCAACTAAGACTGCTTCTAATCCTGTAGGTGATGGAGGTACGTCAAAACTTACATCTGGATAGTTTTCAATACCTGTACGACCAAAAGTTTGTATATCTCCATTACTGTTTACAGCAGCAACCCAAAACCTTTGCTCTACATTCCAAGTAACGTCAAGTAAAAAACTTGTAGAACTTACACGAGTAACAAATGATGCAGCACCAGCATCAGTAATATGATTTCCATCTGGATCAGGATTGCCATCACCATCAACTTTTACACTTTGCCTAATTTCATATTCTTTTATTTTTGTACTACCGACAGTTGGTACTGACCAAAATAACTTTAGCTGACTGTTTTCATATTGATAATTTATATTTGGTGCAGCAGCAAGTACAAAATCTACTGTGAAATTTAAAGTTTCTCCTACATTACCAGCAATATCAACTGCTCTAATATTAAAAGTAACATCATCATTAAAGTTAACAGGTAATTGAAAAGTAGTAGATTTTGATCTTCCTAATAAATTAGCATCAGTAATATTTCCTTGATATATTTCATATTCTTCTATCGCATAGCTTCCAGATGCAGGTGCTTTCCATTTTAAAATTAAGTTATCATCACTAAAAATCCCTTCTCCATTTTGAGGCGCAGATGGTGCTGTAATTGTTAATGATATTTGTGCTGCATTTACTGATTGATTTCCATCAGCATCAAAAGCTTTAATTGAAAATATTTGAGATGATGTTCCTGTGGGTATTGTCCCAACTTTAAATGTTGTACCTTTAATTTTTCCTAATGATGTACCTGTAGACCATGAACCTGACTTTATTTCGTATTGTTCTATATCTAAATCAGCAAAGTTTGGAGGTGTAGGTGTTGGGGCAGTCCAAGTCAAGAGAACCCCTAGATGTGGATCAATCTCTCCACTGAAGCCAGTAATGTCACTAGGAGGTGCAGATTTACCAACTGCTTTGAAAAAATAATCACCAGTAGTAGTATCTTTTTCTAGATACGTTTGTGTTTTTGTTGTTAATGGAGTTGCAGATCTTACCCCTGCTGCATTTACACTTCTTATTTCAAAATCAAAACGAGATTGTTTATTACTAGAGTCAATAATTACATCTGGAATTTCAAAATCACTTCCATTAACAACTGCTGTTTTTGTATTTCCACTATCTTGTTTGTATTTAACTTCATACCTATTAACACCTAAAACAGGTTGCCATCCAACAATAATTTTTATTCTTACTGTGTCCTTAAATCTATATAAAAGTTCTATTGGATATTTTGTAGTTGTACCATCAGGGTTTGGTCTTTCAGCAAATCTTGGTGGTGGGGCTGGTATTTCATTTAAGTTTGTAAAATCTCTAAAGTCTAGGGTTTTTAATTGTTCTGCAAACTCATATTTACTCTCGTTATGAGTTATTGCTGTAATCAAATATTGAAAATCGTCTTTTTCCTCAACGCTTACAACTTTAAATTTTTGAGTTTCTATATTTTCAGCACTCGTACCATTAAAAGTTTCTAAAATCCAAATCGAATTAAGATTAGGAGCTATAGTTTGAGTTGTAGGAATATAATCTTCTTCATTAAAGTTATAAGAGCTATTGGTAGTAGATAAAAAATAATTATCAGTATTATTATTACTATCTTGTATTTTTTGTGCAAAGTTACCAAGGACAGTAATTGTACCTCCAGAAATAGTTGAAATTATATTTGTAGAAACAGTACCATTTGGCATTATTACATGAAGTCTTCTTGTAGCTGTACCAGTCGTAGGTAAATCCGTAATAGCAGTATCATCAACAGTTATTTGATTTGTACCATTAACACCAATTATTCTTCCTGCTCGTCTTACTCCAGCCCTAACAGGATCTGCAATTTCAATAATTTGTCCGGGTCTGCATAATGCTGCTGCTTCTAAAGCAGTTGTAAACGCTACTGTTTCTGTTTCATTTGCTAGTGAATATAAAAACCAACGCCCAAGTCTTCTTGCTTGATAACGTGAAGTTACTCCAAATGCGTCAATATTTTTAGTGTTTACTCCGTATTTCGATATAGCTGTTTCGTCAAGAACTTCCTCATATGCTGTATCTCTAAGAGTTACGTCTAAATATTTTACAACTGCAACAGTGGTTCTTGTTTTAATTGATGATGAAGAATATTGAAAACCATCAGTACCTACATTAGCTAACGTGAATAAAAAAGAGGTATCTTGACCTTTACGATCTTGTAATAGTGACAATTTACCAGCAGTGTACATTGCCATACCTCTAAATACTGAACACAAATTATTTATTACCTTAAACGCATCTTCTCTTTTGTTTATTACAACATTTAATGAAAATCTTGGCTCTGTGACTGTATTTACTGTTCCGTCATTTAATCTTACTTTAAATTCAACTAATTCTGAACAATATTGACTTGTAGCATAGAAAGAATAAATATCTAAATTAGAAGCCACACCTGTAGAAAAATTAGCTTTTTCCGCATCAGTTAATATTTCATCTCCTAGCCCATATCTTCTTGAAGTTAACAAGTCATATAAACACCAAGCAGGATCTGTAGTCCATCTAGCTGCTTGCAGCGTTCCATTGAAAACATAGTTGTCAGGGTATATTATTCGACCTGTGTTTGAATCTACTGTTACAGTTCCAGTGCCATTAGATGCTGGTATTCTTACCTTTGTACCTCTAACACGAAAAGCTCTCTTGGGAATACTTGAAAACTGTTCAGCATCAATCCTCATACCGACTAAAGCGGAGTTTGGATAATTAAAAATCTGTCTGAGATCAACAGTTCCTGCTGTAATGGTTTGAGATACAGAAGTAGAGACTTTAAATTTATTTTTATTTACAATTTCTGTAATTTGAGTTGCATTTATATTATTTGTAGGTTTTGACGGATTACCAGTTTTAAAGGTTAACTTTACAGAATCACCAACTATTAAATTATGGTCAGATGAAGTTATAGTAATAACTTGACCAGATTGTGTATAAGTTGCATTTTGATTTCTTAAACCCTCTTTTATTTCTTGATAACTAACTACTTTAAAAATACTTTGATGACTAATAAGATCTAAGTCATCTAAATCAAGATCAGAATCATCAGTAGTTTTTCTTTTAATCCTAAAAGTTACAGGAAAAGTGTTTCCTTCTATCCGAAAATCATGTTGTTGTTGATATAAATCAGGAGTCCTACCTTTTACCTCTTTTCCAATAATAACTCCATCATCATTTGTTACAGCAAATTCTGGAATTATTGCAAAAGCACCACTACCTTGTTGTTTTTCAATCGTGTATCTAAAAGAAGTACCCTCTGTGTCTCCGTTCTTTTTTATTTTTTGTAAAACTGGAACTCCAATAGTAATAGTTACAATATCAACGCTTGTATCAGTAATTTGAAAACTTACTCCACTTCCACTTCCGTTAGTACCATGAACTACATCTTGATTAACGCTAGTAGGTGAAGATGCTTCAGCTTGAAAACCGGGTACTACACCTTGAGTTGCAATACCACTTCTAACGTGTAATTGTACATCATCAAAATTTAATGAACCATCAGAGTTCATTACTGGCGTATCATTTAAAAAAATTGATCTTTGCCAAGCGTTATTATTTGGCACATTGTTATGGTTATATAAACCTTCTATCTGACCTTCCGATAAAACATCAATAATTTTTGCGTGTGATCTACTATCTAAAGAGTCTGCCTCAGTCTTAGAAGAGTTACCTCCTCCTTTTCCACCGCCTCCAGAACCTGCAATAAAATTTTGTTCAGTCATTTAGGCGTTCTCCGAATCTTTAGTTACAACACGAGCAGACACAGGAATACTTCCAGTTATTACATCTCCATATATTACAGGTATAGCAGTTCCAGCCCTTGCAGTGTTTTGAATCCCACTAAAACTAAACGAGTTTCTAGGATCTCCCTCGCTATCATCTACTTCTGGAGTTGGTGTAAGAAGACCAACTACCCCTTGCAAAACTAAAACCATACCTAATTTCCCAGCGAGTGCAGGCCAGCTAATAGCTCCATCCACTAAAAGAGGAGCTTTTAAAAATTCTCCAAAAGTTAAACCTCCAGAAAATGCAAACCCAAGTCCTATCAATGCAATACCAGCTAATATTTTTCCAATATTTCCAGAACCAGCAACAACAGGTATTATTTTTATTTCATCGTAACCAGCAGGATATAAAATTTCTTCATAATCTAAAGGTGTATTAGCAAGTTTTACTTGATAAAACTGCTCAGACATATGTTTATCTAGCCCCTTAAAATTAACTGCTAAAAATCTAATAGCTTCAGCCGGTGTATTAGCCACAGCTTCAAATTCATTTTGACCACCGCAAAATTCTGCTAAGTTTCCATATAGTTTTATCTTACGGAGCATATCGTAACCTCATACCAGTAGCTTTCATAAGCCATTCCCCATAAAAGTCTTTTGAACTTAGTCTACCTTGAATATGATGAAGCACCATTTGTTTACCAAGATATACTCCTACATGATTTAATCCTGTGCTATTAAGAGAAAACAAGAGGCTATCGCCTTCTTGTAAAACTTCTTCATTATCTAACTCTCTAAATCCAGTATCTTTAAAGCATTTATCAAAATATGGATTTAGCCTAAACTCTTCTGGGTCGTTAGGTCTTTCCCAATCTCTTAAAATAATATTTTTGCTTTCATAATAGTCTTTTGTAAGTGTCCAACAATCATGTACACCCCAAACCCATTTTCTTCCAATAAGAGAAGCCTTGTATCCAGTAGGGGAAAAATTATGCCATTTGTTAACCCCAACACCATATATATACCAAGGTAGCTTAGTAAGTTCACAAGAAGCTTTATCTGCCTCACTTGGCAATGGAGATTGATATGGGTGTGAATGAAATATTGCCATTATTGTCCCACTGTCTTCTGCTTCAGCCCAATTCTCTGGATCTATAATGAAATGATCTAAGGGATTAACTGCAAGATTTTTACAAGGCATATATTTTTCTTTTCCTTTTATACATAAAACTAAACCACATACCTCGCTAGGAAAAGCATCCCTAGCATGATGTTCTGCTTTCAGTTGCCAATCAAGCATGGAACGAACCAATACCGGGGAATAAACTTGGTAGTGCCTGTCTCTTTGGAATTTTTACATTTGATAAATCAAACACTGCTGCAAGTTCAAACTCTACTAACTGCCTGTTTTCTAATGATTTACGATCAATATAGTAAACATCATCTGGAAATCTTATTGCTGCATTTGCGTCAGGATTTGTGTAGTTTGAAATCGTTATATTATTACCCATACTATTTCCATGAACAGAACAATAGTATTTCAAAGAAGATGGTGCGTTTGATGGAACTGTAAAAGTAGTTGCAGCATTACCTGATCCTGCTGTTCCTACTGTTGAAACTCCTGCTGTATATGCCGTATCGTCTGTTTCTCTAAAAGCTATAGGATGACCAGCATTAGAATAATCATGCTGTTGAAAAATATATGTACCACCCTTAACTAAAGTCAAAGTAGGATTAGTCACACCATTTAAGGCAAAATAATTACTACCACCACTATTGACTACTGTGACGTTATAAATAGTAGTGCCAGCACTAAAATTTGTAGAATCTAAAAATTTAGCTAAAGTTCTTATTCTAGTTACCTTTGCACCAATTAAATTATTAAATGGAGTAATAGCGTTGACACTCGCTAAAATTGCACTGACTGTACTAAATAAATTACTAACTCTTAACGTAGGTCTTGGTAATTGTTGATCTTTACCTCCTTTATAATCAAAACCTTCAGCTTCTATTGGCATAGCAGAATATGTTACACCATCTAAAACTAATTCTCCTGCGGAGTTTGCAGCTACGCCAGAGTGCCATCTATAAATTGTTGTAGCTCCATGTAAATTTTGTGATAATTGCAGTTCAAATAATTCAATAATTGCACTCGGATCTGTTTTTTGTAATTCAGATATAAGTAAGCTCATGTCTCAAATACCTCTAAAAATTCTAAATTTATATCATTCAAATTATAAGAGACTTTTGTAACTTGAATTTTTTGACAAATCCATTTTCCTGTTAACCCATAAGGAGGTGTCCAATCAAATGCTTTTTGACCATTATTACCACCAGTAGACGATTCAAAAAAATTTAAAATATTTGTTGTTACAGCATCAGTTCTTTTTGAGTAAGGTAAAGTCCATTTTCTTCTTTTAGTATTTAAACCATTTAGAATACGCTGCTGATACCCATCTCCTAAATTAACAACAGTAACGTCTTGTTGTATCTCAAGTTGAGGACTAAAACTAGGTGAGACATCAGATCCTACAGTGCTTGTGTTATAAGTTGCCATTAGTTGTAAAGTAAGCCTCCCGGTCTTTTTTGTTTTACAAGTTCAGCTTCTATAGCTACTCCTATTAATCTACCAAATTCTTTCGATCTTGAGTTATCTCCTTGTGCTGCTGTACCACTAGCATCAACATTAACAACTATACTTCCCATACCCCCAGAAGCTTCAACTCCAAGTTTTCCATTACTATGCCTTTTTAAAGGCATAATAGCTTCTGCACCAGCTTCTCCCATAAGACCCATTCCGTTAGCCATTGGGAATAATGTGGGTTTATTAACTATGCCTCCATAAGCATAAGGAACAATCTTGTTCTTAGCAAAAACATTACCTTTAGCACTTTTCTTAAGTTCTCCACCATCAACGACACCACCATCAGCTAAACCGGGGAACAAGAAGTTAAACAATGGTTTAACTATTAATGCTCTTACCATCATCCTTGTTAAATCAGCAATTATTGCATTAGCAAAGTCTTTAAAATTTAATTTTCCAGTTGTGACAAACTTAACTAAAGCATCTTCCATCCCTTTAAACGCATTTACAACAGCTTGTTCTGCCTGCTCTGCAAACTTAAATGCACTCTGGGCAAACTGTTCTAATGGCATTTGATTTCCATCTAAATTATTATCGAATCCATCGCCTTTAGGTTTTGGAGTTTTTTTGTCAATACCCTCTAACTTCTCAAGTCTTGCAATAGCTGCATCTAATTGACGTTGTAAACTTTGTCTAATTCTATTATTTGTTTCGTTTTCTAACCTTTCAGTGAAGTCCTCTATGTTTGCCTTGGTTTTTTTAATAGCATTTTCAAGGCCAATACCCATGAATCTATTGAAAGCTTCAATAGCATCAGTAATAACTTCAACAATTTTAGTAAAGACTCTTTGAAACTCTGCTCCAATAGGTTGCAAAATACTACCAACTGCAAATTTCAACCTATCCATAGTTGTTCGGAATCTTTGCCCTGCATCAGCAGATGAATTAGCAACCTTTCTTGCTGTTTCTTCAAAATCTTCGTTTAATTTTCCAGTAAACGTCATTATTTGATCTAGACCAACAACGCCATCTCTCAAGTCTTTCTGTAATTTCTGCAAACTACTACCATTAGCTTCTGCAAATTTCACAACCGCACCAGCTAGTCTTTCACCTAACTGACCTTGTAATTCCTCCGCAGATACTTTACCTTTACCAAAAATCTGCGACATGGCTCGTATAGCAGACTGTACGTCTTCTGCGTTACCACCAGTTGCTTTAATAGCATTTGATACACCAGTAAATACTTGTTCTGCATCTTTTATAGTTCCTCCAGAACCTAAAACAGAAGCAGCTAAAGTTGTGAACTGTTTGGTGGATGCGCCTAAAGGTACATTTAATTGTTTAGAAGTTTTTGCAATAACTCCCAAACCATACGCAAAATCATCTTGATCCGCAGTAACACCTTTTAATGCAATTTGAAGCTTTTGTATTTGCGCTGCATATTCTGCTGACTCTGATCCAAATTGCGCTGCTCCTCCTACAGCAGCAATTCCAGCACCGATTGCAGCACCTTGCAATCCACCAACAGCACCAGCTTTAGATATTATTCCAACTCCAGCTTTATTAGCCCCAGCAGCAGCCCCAGCAGCACCTAAACCAGATATTACTGGATTTATTCCTAATGCCTGACCAATATATGCGCCAGAAGCTCCTATAGCTGCTGTAGTACCAGCACCCAACTTCCCACCTAAAAATCCTTTTTGTTTTACTGCTGAGTTTGTAAGAGCATCCATTTTTGCTCTTAACCTATCTACTTCTGCTCCTAGTGTTCTATAAGTTTTAGTGCCGATAGAAGTTTGATTTTGTAAAGCCTTTAAAGCTGCTATTTGTTTATTAAAAGTATTTACACTACGTTCACTACGTTTGTCATATTTAGTTATTGATTTTATAGTTTCTTTTAATTCTAGTGGTGTAAGTTTTAAACTTTTATTTAATTTATTAAAAGTTCCGTCAAGTTTTTTAAGACTTTCAAACCCTTCTATCTTTGCTCCTATTCTGACTATAAAACTATCAGCTTTAGCCACTATTTTTTCTCCTTATTTAATTCTTGCATCGCCACAGATTCCATTAGTTGTAATCCTTCTAGCATTTCAATACGATTATCTACATGATAGAGGTCAAACAGTCCTCCATCAAGTAATAATATCTCGTATTTTAATCCTACTACACCTCCAAAGGTTGTGTTCCATTGTGTTTGACAACGTAAAAACATCATTACAATATCCCAATTCTCATCAAAAACTTCAAAGTCTTCCTTAACCTCTGGTTGCTCCTCGATTTCTACACCAAACGCAGCAGCGTCTTTTTGTGTTTCATCTATAACTTGTTTGCCACCCGAAGCCCAGTATTTAGCAGCATCAGTTAGTTTCCCACTTGTGCATTAGCATAGAATTTTTTAAAAGCATCTAAGACCCCTGCTACAAAATCTGTATCTTCTGCGAAATTTTTTAATTCTGCTTTTGAAAATTGTATTGGTGTGCCATCTTCTTCTGTCAAATTTTCCCAGCCAACTAAAACCTTTTCTAAAGCTTTAAATTCAGTATCTTCTTCAAATGAATTTAACTCAGATCTCGATAGACGCTTAAATTTGCCAATAAACTCACTTGTGTCAAACTCACCAATATTAGTCTCAGATGGTGTTTTAACTTCAACAGGCCAAGAATACACCTTGGTCTTTTTTCTTACAAATGCCATAAATTAAAATATATACTTCTTTACTCTACCTCAGTAGTCAATACTTACTAAGTAAAGATTAAACTCATTTCATCATTTGCTGCACTTGGTACAAGTGTATATGGAATTTCTAACATAGTAACTCCATCAGCCTCACCATAAGTGACATCGCCAATATCTACTTTACTACTTATAAACTGAACTTTGTTCCCTGCCGTTGTTCCATGTAAAAACTGTAAGTTACCTAATGAAGAATCTGTTAAAGCAGCAGCAAAGAAATCTTTAGTTCCAAGTGCTGGTGCTTCGATAGTTACAGAACCATTAGCTGCTCTATCAGTAATTAAAACTTCTTTAGTACCTCCAACAAGTTCTCTATAAACAATTTCGTTTCCAACATCCATTGACATATTCATCAAAGCACCAGAATGTGATAATAATGAAAATCCGCTTGTATTGCCGTTTTTAAATATTAATGGTGTAGCTTGTGCGCCATAGGTAACGCTTGGTAGTGCAGTATCAGTTGGTGCGTTATAAATACCAGTAAAAGTAAAATCTATACTTGGTATTTCGCCAACAGCAGCATTAAGAACAAATGTGCCTCTGCAACCAGTAACGATATGTCTTACACCATCTACGTTGTAGTGAATTGTGACTGAGGTAAAACTTGCTGAAACAGGTGCGTAAGTAACGCTAGTACCCGAACTAACTGTTTCACTAAACCCACAAGCTTTAAGCGCACTTCCGTATCTTGGGGCAGTTCCAGCAGCCCCAGACCCAGCAAGTTCTACTGAAAATGTACACTCAACTTTAGTATTTGCAAGTAGTTGCTCAGATGCTCCTAAGTAAGGTCTGACAACATCTCTGTTTACCACATCACTAGATTGCGGTGTAATTGACAGATCTCTTACAAGAACAACATCTGTTGCTGCTGGAGTTGGATCTGTTCCATAGCTGCTCTCAGCTTCAATTAGAATTACTCTTTTTCTTGTCAGTTGTGCCATCTTTAATTACCTCAGTA
>VTLG01008631.1_pt1 | contig 10188 bp, 20 predicted proteins | sample 4694571 | NCBI WGS metagenome assembly VTLG01 (sample SAMN12604809, study PRJNA352737) | marine metagenome | biome: ENVO:00000447; feature: ENVO:00000209|ENVO:00000569|ENVO:01000036; material: ENVO:00002151; isolation source: viral sequences binned using virsorter ... | reverse complement strand
GTCAGATTTCTTTTCGTCTTTTTCCATTTATCCTCCTTTGGGGTGCAGTTGGAATCTGGTCGCCCCTATATGCAGGGCCTCTATTGAGAGGGTGGCTGCGTCATCATCCCCTCTCCTTGTGTAGGAGCAGGGGTTTCACGTTGTGGTGAAACTTGTGGTTCAGGTATAGCTTCTTGCATTACCATACCAAACTCAGGTCCAAATACTTTGGACATAAAATTTCTAAACTGTGGTACGTTTAGTTGTGTAATTAATTCTCTTTCTTGGTCTTCAAGATTTTGTAAATTATTAGAAACTTCCCTTGCTGATATTTTTAATTCCATAGGCTGAGATGCAGGTGCTTGTTGCACATCTGCTCCCATCATACCTTGTCTCATTTCTTCTTCCATATTTTATCTCCCTCTAATAAATCCTTGCCCTTTAAATTTATCTGATTTAATTTCTGTTTTTACAGGTGCTGCTCTTTTTGTTCTTGATGGTGTTTTAATTCTTTGACCCGGGCCTATTGGTTGCATACCTGCTATATTTACTATATTAGAACCGGGTTCACTATAACCAATAACTTCTTTTTTATTATTTGTATGAACTGTAAAGTTTGAACCTCTAACAGTAATAGTAGATTCATTAGAATTATTTAATTCATTTTGTATTTCTTTTTCTTTTTGTTTATCTTGTGCTATCATTATATTTTTATTTCTTTCATTTATAGCTATTTCTTTTCTTAAATTATTTTCTGCTCTTTCATAATTAGCTCTGTCATTTTTAGAATTACTTTTTGGCCCTGCTTCTTGTAATCCCTTTAATCTATTTTGTAAATCTGTAGATTGCGTAATTAATGAAGATACATCATTTGATATTACTCCAAAATCTCGCACTGTTTTAGATATGTTATCTATACCACCAAAATCATCCATAGTTAATATAGGAATTTTTTTAGGTTCTGGTCTATCTGTTGTTGTTTCTGTATCTGTTGTTGTTTCTGTATCTGTTGTTGTTTCTTTAGTTTCAGGTTTTTCATCATCGCCTAAAACTTTTGATATAACATTTACTAAACTAGCGTTTTCAACAATATCACCTATTGCTCTAGCTGCATCACCTACTAACTCACTTAATGTAGGAGAGTGTGCAACTATTCTAATAGGATTTCCATCTTCGTCTAATTTTACTTGTACACCTCTATTATAACTTGCTGCTTTATCATACTCTGCTTTCATTTCAGGAGATAATCTATTATAATAATCTGTTACAGCCATACCCGGTGCTAAGTCTTCTAAGTCTGTAAAACCTTCTATAATACCATTTGTAATTTTAGGTCCAGTAAATGTTGGTCTATCACCACCTCTGTCTTGTTGAGGTTGTTGTTCAATAGGTTGACATACTCCATTTATTAATTTATATCCGGGTGGACAAGGGTCAACTACTGGTTCTACAGGAGTTGTAGGTGTTGTGGATTCAGGAGTTGGTGTTTGCATAATACCTTCACCTGCTTGTGGAAATTGTGTTGAATCAAACTGTGGAAGCATAGGTGCTTCTATTTGTTTTAGTTGTCTTTGAAACTCTTGTTCTTCTGTGCCATACTGTATAACTGCATCAGGTCCTACATACTTTTGACCTTGCATTGTCATAATACCATCAGTAGCAGAATCATAAACATTTTGTGTTGTACTTACATTAGCTGCACTAGCACCAAATGGAAACATAATTCCTTGTGCTTCTTGTTCTAATTTTTTTTGTAAATCAGATAGTGCTGACATTTATTTAAGCTGCTCCTTGAGGTTCATTATTTGGTGCAGTAAAGCCGCCTTCCCCTGCAACTTGTGGAGTTCCGACTCCGATGTTGCCACCTCCAGACCCTTGTGTGTCTGCGACATTTGCTCCTGCAGGTATTCCGTTAACAGGTCCCATACCACCTTGTTGTGGGTTAGGGCCTTGAGTTTGTTGATTTCCATTCATGTCTCCCATCATCTTCATAAAGATTGCAGCTTTCTCTGGGTCATTGACTAATTGTTCTGGGTCAATGTCTAAAGACTTTGCAATCTCTTTTATAATGCTATGCCATTTTACAAAAGGTGCTAAGAATTGATTTGATGCTACTTGCATAAATGTCATCAATCTTTGTGACCTAACTTCTTTTGTCATAAGAGATGTAGTGCCTTGTGCTTTAACATTTAAGTCACCTTGTATTTCAGGAACATCTTTATTAAATTGCATATTCCAATGAAACAATGTTTCTCCTAATGGCCTTAATAAATAATCATCTATATTTTTAATAACTGTTTTAATATTTAAAGCAGCAGCACCCATTAACATAGACATACCAGATGCTGTTCTAGTTGTAGATTGTATACCTGTTTGTCCATGAGAATAGGAAGGTATACCTGTGGACTCATCTGCTAATTGTCTAAACCTATCAAACATCTGCATATTTTCAGGAGCAGTATTTGGGAATCTTAATCCATGTATAGCTTGTCCTGTTTGTCCACTTTGTCTTCTAAAAATTTTGCCCGGATAAACAGTCATGTCTTGACCGGGTACTAACATAGTTTCATCTACGTCAAAAACTAAATTACCTGCTAGTGCTAAATTATCAATAGCCATTCTTGCATGTCCATTCATAATTGTTTGTGCATCATCCATATTTTCTGGAATACCTACACCAAAAAATTGATAAGGATTTATTTCATATGGACATACTAAGAAAGGATTTCTTGCAGGTGTAAATGGATTTAATACTAATCTTAATACTTTACCGTTTGAAATCCAAGCATTGATTTGAACTTCATCTAAGTCATCAGATATTTCATCAGGCATTTCTATACCTGCTTCTTCTACTAGGTACTTATCCATTGTACCCCAGTATTCTAAAACTTCAAATCTATTTTTATTAAACTCTTCTTGATTTTCTCTATCAAACAAAGCAGTTTCATAACTTCTTGTTTCATAGTTAGGACCACCTTCTAGTAAATCTAATATAGCAGACTTTCTAAAAAAAGGTCTATTAATTAAATCTCTAATTTGTGTTCTGTTAAATATGTGTCTTTGAATAACATAATCAGCATCTTCGATAGTTACAGCATCAGGGTCAGGATATAAATCCCAACAACTAACAGCTTCTACTCTAGGAACTAATTTAGTTATAGGTGAATATTCTCTTTCACCTTTTTCATTTTGTTTCCATTTATGTTCTTGTTGTTCGTAGTTAAATGGACCTTTTAAAATACCTGTTCCAAGTAAACACATTTCAAATAAAACATGTCTCATAACAGATATTGCATGAGATTCTTCTAGTTGGTCATGGATAAGTTTTTCCATGTTTCTTGCAGCTTCTTCTGCAGGACCTATCTGAGGCATAGTTTTTAAATCAGGAGCAGGTCCTTCTTCAAAACCACCTTTTGCATACTTTTCTTTTAGTCCATTAAATATTTCATCAGCAGTAGCACCCGGAGATATTTCTCTTCCATCACCTTCGAAACCATAGATATCTTCCATACGAGCATCTTGTCGTTTAAGATTATCTGGTTTTATGTGTGCATATTCAGCTATACCTAGAGGGTCAGTAGTAGGATGTATTCCTATTGGAAACTTACCTTGTGAAAATAATACCTCTATAAGTTGACCATAAGAAGCTAATACTTTTGTCTTAGTTACCTTGACAAATACTTTAGACTTTTCAGAATCACGAAAAGCCATATCAGAACCATAAATACCTCTATAGTTTCGATAAGACCTTAACCATCGCTTTTCATCGTAAAGACGTGCTTGTTCTGATTCTTTTAATCTAGACTCGATAAGACTACCGAGATTACTATAAGAATCATCTTCAGTATCAGATAAGGATGTTACCTTATCAGATTCAGATGTCAAGCCACTATTGTTATCGTGTGGCATTATTTACCTCTTAGTAATCTCTTTCGTCAGCCATTGAGAAGACTTTACCATCTACCATGTTCTTCTTCTCTTTAGGAAACTCTTTATTTACTCCACCTTCAGCATAGTCAGCAGGAAAAGGTGCAGCACCTTTAACTACTAATGTAGAAGGTCCTTTTGCATCTCCCTGTTTTGCAGCTTCGTTTCCATACATGTTTTCAGGTAATTCACCCTGCACATATTTTTTCATGATTGCCATTTTATTTTTCTCCTTTTAATTGTTTCTGTATGTAAGGTAATAACCAAGGGTTATCTACACACACAGTTGTTAGTCCATTCGCAAAAGTATTGCAAATTTTTTCTTCTTCTTTATCATCTAAATCTATACCCCATTGATATACTATAGCATGAAGTAACTCATGTATTAAAGTATTAGCATGAGATATATTATCTTCAGTTGATGATAAAGCTATCATTCCATCTGCAGCAAGAAACTGTCCATTTATTTCATTGCATTTAGATACGATGGAATCTAAATTTTTTATTTTATAATTTCTATATCCTATTTTAATATCTTTCATTAATATCCAAATACTCTATCTGCAGGTGCAATATGTTTAGGTTCATTAGTTTTATCTATAAAATCTTGTCTGATAGGATGAACAGGTCTACTCATACAACCATATCTTAATGCATCATAAGCATGGTCTTCTGCATGTGTATCTACATCTTCAGGATTATTTTTATCTGTAGGTAACATAGGTAATGTTCTAATTAAATTAACACAATTATCTAAAACAAATAAAGATGGATATCCTGTATTTTCATCTAACTTTAATCTTTTATGTATTTCTAATTTACCTGCTATTCTACTTCTAGGACTTCTATCAGAAGGTCTCCAACGACATCCTTCTAGTATCATTGTCTCTGCAATACTCGGTCCTATATCACCTCGTCTTGCCCAAGTAGAACTATCAAGAACTCCGTATCTAATATACTCACCATGTTCTTGTTCTAAAACTTTTCTAGCAAATAAATCTGCTGTAATTTTTTTTGTATATAGTTCTCTGTAAACAAATAAATTATTATCAAAATCTACTGCTATCCATAAACAACATGCAGGTGAACTATATCCCCAGTCACATGCTCTAAACCTCATCCAGTTTCTAGGAATATCAAAAGGTTTGATAACATGAACTTCTTTACTAAACTCTGGAAAAGAAGAATCTTCAAATGCTTCCCAGTTTCCATCTAAGAATTGTTTTCTTTGTACTTCTGGTAACGATGCTAACATTGCATAATAATCATCTGTTTGCATCAGATAAGGATTGTCTTCTAACTTTGCAGGTATAAATCTTCTAGATATTTTTTTAACACCTGTAGGAGTTTTAATATCTATATCAAACTTTGTGTTTGGTTTTGCAGGGTCAACAAACATTTGTTTAACCCATTGTGAACCTACATTTCCGGGATTGCCTGTTGCTCTCATGTAAACAGGAATCTCTGGGTCTACGCTTCGTAAAGAGGACCGAAGAAAATTATATATATCTTCGGTGGGGTATTGTGGAAGTTCGTCTATTCCAATCCAAGTATATGATTGTCCTTGGTAACGTAAAGCATCAGTTAAGTTTTCCGCATACCCAAACTCTATTCTAGCACCTGAAGGAAACTTCCATTCTTTTTCTTGTTCCCTCCATTTAGCACCGGGATAAGCTTTAGGATATAGTTGTTGTGAATGATTAATTAAATCTCTTAACTCAGGCATTGTACGTCTAATTAGTAATGCTCTGTGTTTTTGTTTATCACAATAACGAAGTGGGTCAACCAACATTGCATATGATTTACCTCCACCTCTTGCTCCTCCGTAAAATACTTCTCTTTCGGATGATGCTAAAAATTCTGTTTGTGGTCCTTCATTAGGTTCAAAGATAACTTCTCTATCTTTGATAGCTTCTCTTATATTAGGAGTTGTTTCTTCAATCTTATCTTTTTCAATAAGTTGTTCTTTACCTTCTAATACATTATCAATCTTTTTTAATTTACTTTTTGTAGACCAATAATTATTTTGTGCTTTTTCTAGTTGCTCTTTTCTTTCACGCAATAAATCTTGTGCTGACTTACGAGCTTTTTTTTCTTTAATAGTTAAAGGAGTATTTAAATCTTTTACTCTTCTTCTACCAGATTTTTTTGGTTTAGGTTCGTCTACCAACCTTTATGTATTACCCTTTTTAGTACTTCTCTTAATCCCATACCTGTAAGTTTTCTACCTGTATGATGTGATAACCATTCTGCAGTTTCTCTGTAAGAACAATTATTTTCTATAAACTTTTTTGCTTTTTTAATTAACTCCATATGTTCTTCGTTTTGTATTAGAAAGTCAGGGTCTTCTTCTGATACTTCATAACCATAAGGAATTACTCTAGCATTTTTTCTTCTAGCTATTTTAATTTTTTCAGTCACTTTCTTTAGACAGTTTATCTGATAAAACCTTTGTTCCAGTTGGAGGTGCTACAAAATCTTGATAAAAATCTTTAGCACCAGATATACCTTCTTTTGCATAAGCAGGTATAGCTGCCACTGTAGCAAGAACTCCTAATACTCCTGTTAGTTTTAATGTTGTAGCTATTGTTTTAAGAAAAGTAGGTGACTTAGTTACCATTACTGATGAACCACCTATACCTAATTTTTTTGGAGTATCTACTACAGTATAATCTTTTCCTAATGTTTGTTTAACAAAATTATTTAATTCTGTTTGACTAAAAGGTTTTTGAAAAGTATTAGTTCCACCTTTTTTCATAAGGAATCCGTCTTTGTAAGGAACTCTTGTTTTACCCTCTGTGGAATCTCTAGCAGTAATAAAAGCTACACCATCATCTGATAACATATTTCCAATATTATTAACAACATTTTTTCTTTCTTGTATGTCATCTATAACATTTAATACCATATGATTAACTATGGCTTTTTGTGATTTAAGTCCTTCACCTTTTGCTAAAGTATTAACATTTATATAATCTGGATATCTACCTTTTGATTTTATAATTCTTTTTTCATCTACATAAGGTTCAAAAGATTTTGCATTTTTAGATAACTCTTTTGTGCCTGTTCCTAACCCAGAACTATAATCTAAAACTTTATCTTTTATATTTAATTTATTTAATATACCACCATACTTTTTATAAGTATTTTTAGTAGTAGATATCTGTGTTTTACTAGCGTCTATTTTAATTTCTTCAGTCATTATTTTTTGGTGGTAATATAAATACTCCGTGTTGAACTTTAGCAGTAATATCTAATTTTTCTTTTTTGGATAAACCAACTCTATCTAATATTTGTTTGGCTGCCTCCATTCTAATATTAGCACCGGGTAAACTTCCGTCTTCATCTAAAGCATTAATCATACCCATACTTGCTCTAGGTGCAAAAGCAGCTAACTGTTCCTCTGCTCTTGTAATAATTTCATCTTTTAATGAACGTAGTGGTTGATGATAGTCTGCATAACCTGCTATGTCTCCTGCTACTTTTGGATTACCTCTTGCTTCACCAAACAGTGCAGTTAAAAATGTTTCTTGCTTTTCTGTTAAAGCTAATTCTTTTTTATTTTCAGGAACTAACATTTCGAACTTTTTGTAGATGTCTTTCTGTTCTTTCTTTTAACCATTCAGGAGATTTTCTAATCCCCATCTTTTCTTCCATTTGTCTTTCTTTCATTCCATTACGGGCAGACTCAATCATTTGGTCACGGCCTTTATGTTCGCCTCTTTCTATAAAGGCAAGTCTGGGTGCAGTTATCACCATCTCTACATTTTTATTTCGTAGTGGCTTTGTCCTATCTTTATACGATAGATACTCATCCCAGACTTTCCCCGTCTTCTTATTTCTATAAGAATATGTTGGCACTATTTTATTTTAATTGACCTTGGTTTTTTTTCTTCTGGTAGTTCTTGTTTTAATGTAATTGTAAGAATACCATTTTCCATTGTTGCGTCTGTAGGCTCTGTATATTCTGCTAGTGAAAAAGTTTTAAAAAACTTTTTAGTAGAAATACCTTTATACAGATAATCTTCATTATCAGATTCTACTTCACCTGTTACAGTTAATGTATTATCTTTAACATTAATATCAACATTATCTTTTTTAAAACCGGCTAGTGCAAAATCTATTTGCCACTCTCCATCATTTATCTTTTTAATGTTGTAGTGTGGAAATCCTTTGGCATCAGTATTGCTTACAATATCTAATGTATCAAAGAATCTATCAAACCCTACTGTGTAGGGCATATATTTATCTAGTGTAAAAGTCATGTATACCTCCTTGCTTTAAGCTAGATATCAACGACCCCGAAGGCATCGTCAAACTTTTTGTCTATTGTTTTCTATTATCTCTACGAACTCTGTGCCTTTAATTGCACGATATATATTACCTTTAGGCTGTACCTCGTTTAACATGTTTTTGAGACTTTGGTGGACTTTTCTTACTCCCGCTAGGACCAGACCAAAGAACTTTATTAGCCCAATAAGCAGCACTTGTAGGACCTTTTGCAATATTTTTACCATGCCTTGCTTTAAAAGACTTCCTAGCTGCTGCACTGTAGTTATGACCCATAGAAGCATCACCGAACCGAATAAGCCTTGGTTTGCCGTTTTGGAGTATACCGACTTTACCTTTCTTGCCACCTTCAGTGGTCCTGACTGCAGTATTGAATCTTTTAAGCCCATGCTTTTTAAGAAAGTTTTTTCTTTTTTCCGTTTCGCTTAGTGCCATTTTTTTTAGGTTTTAATTTTCCCACAGCAACCATAATTACTGTTTTTGGTTTTGATTTTTTTGTTCTGGTTCCGTATGCCATTAGGCTTTACCTTTCATTGCTTTTTGAATAGCCATACCTCTAGTCTTTTCGTAAGGTGATAACTTACCATCATTGTCAAGGTCAGCTTTTGCTGTATCTAATTTAAATGTGGAAGTCCGATTGTTTTTGTTATCGGACATTCCGTTAAATTTTTTATCTTTTGGACTTCTTAAATTCATTTCCAAATCGCTCCTATAATTATTAATACTGTAACTGCAATAATAAACCATTTGGCTTTCTTACTGAGTTTATTCCAGTAACCAAGTATTTTATCTTTCATGATACCCTCCTATACTTTCTTACTTTCTTTGCAATGCCCTTCGGTTGCTTCACAAACTGTTTGCCCTGCTTTGTTCCTTTTCGCTTTGCTCTTGTCGTTGCCGCATATTCTGCAGATGTCAGGCTCTTTATCGCTGCTTCTGGTAGATACCTTTCCCCGGTCTTGGAAGAAGGCTTCCCAGACTTTGTTCTCCATTTTTGTTTTGTCCAAGACTTAAGACTTCTTTGAGATTTTGCTAGTGCCATGTTTTCTTTTTAATTGTAATTTTGCTCTTTTTGCTATTGCTGCTTGTTGTGGTTTACCACCGAATCTACTTCTTTGTTCCATAACAGTGAGTATTTGAACTTTCCTAGCATACGGTTTATTAATCTTTTTAACCTTACGAGCAGTATTCTTTGCATCCTGTACTGATGCATATTTGATTCTAACTGTATCTCTAGGATTCTCATCTGTATATAATCTCCTACCGGAGCCTTTTGGTTTCTTACCTGTTCCTACTTTTGGGTCTTTTCTTTTCAACATTTTTTATTGTGCCTTTATTTTTAGATGCGTAAAAAACAGCCTTTGCATCTTTGCCATAAGTAGTCTTCATGGCTTTCATAATTTTTTTTCCTTTTTTATTTAATGGCATTAAAAAGTTAATTTTAATCCTACTTTAACTTTATCTTTATCTGCAGAAAATTCTGTTTTTAAATCTTTTGTAAATGACTTAGATAAATTTAAACTAGCTTCTCCTTTGTTGTTAACGGTAAAAGAACTATTATATGTTTTACCACCAATCTTTAAACCTACTTTGTTTGTACCGACTAACATCTTATCACTAAAAGGAACTTTACTAATAGCATTTTCTATTTTGTTTTTAACATTTTTTGCAACAGAAGTATTTAATACAACACTACCCAAAGCAGTAGCACCTGCTTTTTGAGATGATTTAATTAATTGTTTTTTTTGGTCAGATGCATCTGATATTTTTTGTAACTCTTCAATTACTCTGACATTGTTTGAATATTTATTATCGTTTGACATTATTTACCTTGTCTATTATATTTTTTATAGTTCCTACGTTTGTGTTTATTCATAGATGACATTTTAACTTTACCATTTCCTATGCTAGTTCTTTTAGGAATATGGATTATACCTGCTTTTTCTTTAGGTTGTTTTGCCATTTAATGTAAAATATTTTTTTTGATATGCA
>VTLG01003352.1_pt1 | contig 10189 bp, 21 predicted proteins | sample 4694571 | NCBI WGS metagenome assembly VTLG01 (sample SAMN12604809, study PRJNA352737) | marine metagenome | biome: ENVO:00000447; feature: ENVO:00000209|ENVO:00000569|ENVO:01000036; material: ENVO:00002151; isolation source: viral sequences binned using virsorter ... | reverse complement strand
AATCTATTTAATCTTACTCTTAACTGACCATTTAGCGTTTTGTGTGATTTATTCATTGTAGTTAATCTATCTATTGTATTATTTAATTCCTCAATATGTTGTTTATACATATCGTTATTTTTTTTATACATCTCGCATTCTAACTCTAAATCTTTTATTTTTACTTCCAAGTCTAAATCTCCTCTATGCTCTTTATCCATAAACTAAAATGGTGGTAAATCATCATCTAGCTCTGTCATTGACTTGTGATCTTCCATTGTAATTGGTTTTGCATTTTCAGGTGCAGATGGTTGGGCTTCTGTCATCTGTTGAGGTGTGTATTGTGGCATAGATTGACCAATAGGTTTGAATCCATCTATATTTTTTTTGTATTCTCCACCTTTTGTTAAAATATAAGTGATGATAAAAATTTCATCTCCTTTTTCATAACCTTTTGGATTTTCTAAAGGTTCTGTTTTTCCATAATAATTACCTGAATATCCTTGTCTAATATAAGGTAATATATGATTTGAAGATTCCCAAGATTCAGTTCCTCTAAAATTTTTTTTAGTGATACTGCATTTCCACATATTTACTCTACTACCTTTAAATGAATATTTAGGTGGTATTTTACCTGTTGGATATAATTTTAGAGTCAATCCAACAAATACTCCTTTTTCTTTATTGTACATTAATGTTTCCTTCTTGTTTTTAATTTTCTCATTTGTTCATTAAATAAAAGCTCAGATTTGTGGCAATTCAATAATCCCAAAAAAGCTTTCATGTGTTCTTTTTTATATAAGATTTGTCTTGCTTCAAATGGTTCATTTGTTTTAGGCAATCTTACAATAAACATTTTATTTATTTTAGCACCAGTTTGTTCTTCATATGCTAATTTATAACCATGTACTTGATGCACCATATTTATAAACAAACCTTTAGAAGTTTTAACATCTATAAGCATAAGATTGTTGTTATTATCTCTAGCGATTAAATCTAAAGTTCCACAATAACCTCTTTCAGAGTATAAAATTTTCTCAGATTCTACAACTCTAAGCTTATTTTTTTTCCAAAACTTTTGAAACTCCATAAAACAATTAGCTACTATTTTATCTTCAGGTTTTGTTACCTTCTCACCTTTTAACCATTTTTCTATCAATTTATGTACAATAGAACCAATGCTTAAAATATTATCATTTTTTGCTTTTGCATTAGCTTTAGCATTAATAATAATTTTATCAATTTTATCTAATGGAATACCTTGTTTTTCCATTTCTTTTTTTATTGCATTTACTTGGCTATTAACTTTCCAAGCTTCCAAAGCTGGACTTGCTAACTTGTTTAGTAAAGTACTCATTCCGACAATATATTCACCATCTTTAATATAAACGTGCTTATCATTATCAAATAGTATTGTATGCCCATGCTCTGTGTATGTTGGTTTAGTCATTATCTCTCCCATTTATATATAATTTTTTATTGAGTTTTCTAAGTGGCCTAAAAAAATAATCTAAATCTGTATGTGTAGCTTCACACAAGATTATAAGATCATCTAAAGGAATTTTATTAATTCCCTTCTCCCTTTTCTGAACTTGTTGAAAAGTGCATTTACAGATATTTGCAATTCTTGTTTGCGTATATCCAAGCTCTAATCTTCTTTGTCTCATTCTTATCCCAAGATATTCAAAAAACTTTTTTCTATTATCTTCTCTACTAGCACCATTCCAAGTGGTAAGAGTAGCTCGAAGTCTTTGTTTTATATTACTTAGGTGTCTTACTTGGCTAACTGTGTACATTTTCTCTCCTTATTAATTTTTTTTCTTTTTCTGTGAATGGTTCAGGAAAAAAATTATTTAATAATTCTTCAGCTAATTCAAGTTTAAAATGAAACTCTATTCCTTTATCATTATCAGGATTATATCCACAATCATAACACATTTCATTTTCTTCTTCTTCATTTTCAACACAATCAATTTGAAACTTTAGCCACTTAATTTCTTGTATTAAATGTTCTTTAATATCAATTAACGACACTATGCCCCCTATTGTTCATACAGTTTCTATAAATTTTTGGATATTTATATTCTAGCTTATCAGATAACCATAATGTACTTGCTCTCCACCATACATTATAAATTGCTTTACCTGACTCAACTAAAGTATTGGTATTGTCTTTTGCTAATGTTTTACAATGCTGTAAATCATCAGTTATCATTCTTGCTTTATCTTCATTGAAAGTTCCTGACCGACCATTTGTATCTATTACAGGTTTGTATGTTGCACACCCTTGCAATAGGGTCAAAGAAGCTACTATAACAATCATCATTTTTCTCATTTTTTTTCTCCCTACTTGTTTATGTTGCTCTCATACTTCTCAAACTTTGTTTCAATAGTTGGTTCATATAAACCTGTATCTGACCACTACTCATCTCCTTTTTCTTTTTCTGATGAAGCTTGATCGCTTTTACTATTGACTCTAGTTTTGAAGCTTGAACTGTTTTGTTGTTCATTTGCTTTTTCCTTAATAAAACTATCTACATGGTTGCCCAATATAGAAGCTTTGTGTTTAACTACATCATCTAATGTAGCATTCGAGGGTAATCCCCCAAATTCTTTTTTAAATTGTTCTTCCCAATCTTTAGCTTTACCTTTTATAATTGTTACTATCATTTTCTCTCCTATGTTGTTTTTTTTTAACATACTAAAATTAGTACTATTTCTAAATTGTATTTGCAATAGTAAAAAAACCCAATAAAATAGCCATTTTTTAGAATAATTCACAACTTATATTTTAATTATTGCAATTTAAAAGCAAATCACTTACAAATCAAATTAGGGTAAACAGAGAAAATTTTTGTAATATCCTTAAGTTATGTTATAAGAATCGTAAGACAATCATTTTCTCTTGGTGGATTGGTCATTGAAAATCTCCCTAAGATTTACGTTAAAATCAATCCACCACCTTAATAAAGGAGAAATGATATGCAATTAAAACTAGATTACGAAGCCTACCAAAGAAACAGCGAAACAAGCAAAAGTGCTTATTTTAAGAAAAAAGATAAGCTGACATTAAAAGAACAAGTTTTTGACTTATTGCTTGATAATCCATTAGCAAATCATCAGATAGCTGATACTATGGAAATACCTTTAAGTTCTGTATGTGCAAGAATACGAGAGCTACAGGTAGAGGGAAAAATAATAGACTCAAACAAAAGGGTTTTAAGTAAATATAAAAGGGAGTGTGTAGTATGGCAAAGAAGCGACCAAACAAAGTAGAACGTGAAAGATTAGCAACAATAGGTAATATGCCTTGTTATGCTTGTTTCATTGACGGAGCTGAAAGACAGTCAGAAGTACATCATATTCGTTCATATACAGGGCTAGGATTGCGACCAAGCCATTTTGCGACTATACCCTTATGTGCTTCACATCATAGAACAGGGAAGCTTTCTGTACATTTAGGTAAAAAAGCTTTTGTTGAGAGATATGGAACGGAACAAGAAATCTTAGAAAAAGTAAATAGGGAGATAGAGAAATGTCGAGAAGATCAGGATATTTTGTAGTTTATCGAGACATATTTCGTCACCCGGTCTTTGCTAATATATTACAAGCATCATTATGGATTTATATGATTAGTTCAGCATCACACCAAGATAAGACTTTAAGATTTATGGATACACCGATATTTGTTCGTAGAGGTGAAATGATTTTACCATTAAGAGTAACTGCTAAAAGATTTAAAATGACATATAGTGAAATTAGAAGTTTTATACTACGGCTTGTGCGTAGGAAAATGATTACTACTAGAACAAATCAGTTGCAGCCCACAAGCAACCACAAGAACAGAAAAGTAACCCTAATAAGCATTGTAAATTATGACAAATTTCAGTATGTGGACAAGGAACAATCACATACAGACCACATATCGCAACAAGTACTAAATAACAATATAACTAATAAACATAATCTTAATAGTAGGTCTAGCAATGGGATAACTTATACAGGTAATCAATTTGGAGAATATGTCGAAATTGTGTCAAAGGGTAAAAAGAAATGGAAGCATAAATTTAAGGAAGATATGCCTTTAAAGGACAAATTATGATTGGAATATTAAGAATCTTTAAAAATGTAAGAAAAAGACTTATAAGGTTATCAGTGGAAAACCGAAAATTAAATTTGGAAATTAAACAGTTAAAAATTGAAAGAGATTCTTCAAAAACAATAATAGAGAATTTGGTTGCTTATTTAGAAAGTAAAGATAAAGACACTAAAAAGCACTAATGAAAAAACGAAAAAAGGCAAAATTTAGGCACATCATTATTGATAAGAAGAAATATTATTTTTATTCAATAAAATGGTTAGATATTTTAGGTGATGCTGGACACGCAGATAGTAAAGATTTTTCTAATATGCGACCAGCTAAAATGGTATCACAAGGTTACGTTTTCAAAAAAGATAAAAAATATCTGTGGACATTTGCAAGTTATGATGAGAACGAAGCTGTGTTTTCAGATCGTAACTGTTTTCCAATTGGTTGTATTATATCTATGAATAAGATAGAAATATAACCAAATGAAAAGCGACAAAAATAAGACAACTAAGGCAGAAAAAAGACAACCCGTAGGAAGACCCAAAAAGAACATTGATATAGAAATATTAGCAAACCTAAGTCAAATAGGATGCACACAAGAAGAAATTGGTGGTGTGATGGGTGTATCTGCTAGAACATTACAAAGAAATTATGCCGAAATTATAGAACAAAATAAAAACAAAGGTAGGGCAAGTTTACGAAAAAAGATGTGGGAAAAAGCATTAAAAAAAGACTCAACACATATGCAAATATGGTTATCTAAAAATGAGCTTAATATGCGAGACAAAGTAGAAACACAAAACATTACAGAACCTTTACCTTTAATTATAGAAGCTGAAAAAGTAGATGGCTAAAAAAAAACCCCTATTTGGTGTTAATACTTATGTTCCACATTCTCCAATCAAAAGACCAGGAAGACACGCTAAATCATATTCTAAAAGAAAACCACACAGAAAAAAATACAGAGGTCAAGGCAGATGAAACGAAACAATTTTTATCCAAATGGTGAAATGATAGACTTTAGATTACCACAAGATTTTAGAAAGTCAGAAGGTAGAGGTAGCTGTGGAAATTGCGGCCAATACAGCAATAAAAGATCATTCTGCAATATTTACAAAAGCTTTGGTGTTAAAGATATTTATGTTTGCAATAAATGGCGACCCAGACATTTTGTAAGATGAAACCAATTATAATTACTTTATTATATTTGACTACATTTGGAGATGTTAAACTTGACTCTTTTGAAATACAAGAATCTTGCTCTAGTTGGTTTCATTACAATGTAAGAGTTCACGAAAAAAAACAAAGAAAAGTATTTTCAAACCATTACTACCATACCTATAAAGGTAAACAAGTTATAGGCTATATTTGTGGTGGCGAAGAACCACAATAAATGCTAAACAACCATTATGGCTAAGTACAAAGGAAGAACAGTAAAGCTTAACAAAGTACAAAGAGGTGATGTAAAGAAGTTCAAAGTATTTGTTAGGAATAAAAGAACAGGTAGAGTACAAAAGGTAAACTTTGGAGCAAAGGGTATGAGTATAGGTAGAAACGACCCGGCTAGACGTAGAAGTTTTATGGCAAGATTTAGACCAATACTTAGAAAAGTTCGTGGTCAAAAATCTTTAAGTCCAGCTTTTTGGGCTATCAGAACATGGCAGAAGGGATTTAGATTATGACAAAAATTAAAAAGTTTTTTAAAAAAATTTATAATTGGATAATGACTAAATATGAAAGTAAACGATAATACACAAATTTCTTTACCAATAAGAAATCTTGTAGCTATTATTGGTGCAGTTGCAGTAGGTGTTTGGGCGTATTTTGGAGTAGAGGAAAGACTAAATAGATTAGAAACAGCTGACACACTTTTTCAGGCTGACCTCTTAAAAAAAGCCGAGCAAGAACCTAAGAACTTAGAAATGTATATGTTGATTGAACACCTAGCTGGTGAGATAGAAACTATACAAAAAGAAATACAGGAGAGTAGATATAACAAAGTAAACATAGATCACCTCAAAGAACAGGTAGATATGTTACAGAAAAAAATGAATGGATCACACCAATGATAGAAATGGTTATAGCTCTAATTATGCACCTCAATGGAGACATTGTAGAACATACATATAAGAAAAATTTAAGTTCCTGCCTAGCTTCAAAAAGGATTGCAGAGAGAGAAGTAAACCCACAATCTGTAAGATTTAGTTGTCAAAAGATAAAAGCAGAAACAGAAATATACATGGGAGCAAAGAAGATTGTCAAAATCATTTCTTTAAGTAAATAATTATGGAGCTACAATATGGTCAGAATCAATCGTGCAATACGAAAACTCAGATGGTGTGGTTTCATTTTAGCTCTTTGTAGTGTAATAATATTAACAACATTTAAAATAAATTATCTTCAATCTTTAGGTTGGTGTTTATCGGTAATGTCTTGTGCAATCTGGATATTTGACTCTTATAGGTCTAAATCCATGCCAAGATTGTACATGGAAACTATGTATTTAATATTTGGCATATGGGGAATAATAAACTGGTTATGAAATATATTTTAATTATGCAAGTATGCTCTGCTATTTATCAACAATGTTCTGACAAAATCCCTAACAATATACCATATGACAGTTACTATGATTGTTCTACTGCTGGATATTTAAATGCACTTACGATAAACCAATCATTAGGTGCAATAGAAGTAGAAAAAGGAAAGATTTTAATTAATTTTAAATGCGAGGAATTGACATCTAGTTAATATGAAGATTAAATTAACTAAGCCACAATATGAAGTAAGTTCTTCAAACAAAAGATTTAGAGTATTAATATCAGGTAGAAGATTCGGTAAAACTTATTTATGTATTACAGAGATGATGAAATACGCATCTCAACCTAATCAACACATTTGGTATGTTGCACCTACTTTTAAAATGGCCAAAGAGATATGCTGGTCAAAATTAAAAGAAGTTCTTAACGCATTTAATTGGATTGAAGATGTTAATGAAACAACACTTACAATAAAAATAAGAAAAACAAATAGTAGTATTTCTTTAAAAGGAGCAGAAAACTATGATGCTCTTAGAGGTACTGGATTAAATTTTTTAATTTTAGACGAGTTTGCAGATATAGATAAGAGAACATGGTTTGAAGTATTACGAGCTTCTGTTGCAGATACATTAGGAGATGTAATGATGTGTGGAACTCCAAAAGGTTATGGTAACTGGAGTTACGAGATGTATCTCAAAGGTAAACAAGATAAGGAATGGGCTAGTTTTCAATACACCACAATACAAGGTGGTATGGTTTCTAAGGAGGAAATAGAACAAGCAAAACAAGATATAGATATAAGGACATTTAGACAGGAGTTCGAAGGTACGTTTGAGAACTATGCCGGAGCTGTATATTATAATTTTCATCCAGTAGATTCAGTAATAGAAAAAAAGATAGATTGGTCTAAACCATTTCATATAGGTATGGACTTTAACGTAGACCCAATGTCAGCTTGTGTAACACAAATTGAAAAAGATAAGATTTTTGTCATAGATGAAATAGTAATTTATTCAAGTAATACTGACGAAATGTGCCAAGAGATAAGAGATAGATATGGTGTAAAAGCTCAAATATTTATTTATCCTGATCCAGCATCCAGACAACGTAAAACTTCAGCTGGAGGTAAAACTGATTTATCTATTTTACAGAATGCTGGTTTTAAAGTAAAAGTAAAACATAGGCATCCATCCATAAGAGATCGAGTAAACGCAGTTAATAGTAAACTCAAAGACTCTAATGGTAATAGATATATTTTTGTTTCTAATTCTTGTAAAACAATGATAAAAGGATTACAAAGACAGATATACAAGGAGAATACAAATATTCCTGATAAAGAGGAGGGTTTTGACCATATGAATGATGCTTTAGGTTATTTAATTGATTACATTAAACCACTTACAAGTACCATGCCATATTCTAAACCAACAAGATGGGCAATTAAATAATGGCATATTCTAAAGACTCAGCATTACAAGTACATAAAGATTATAGAGAAACTATAACCAATTGGGAATATTTCATACGATCTTATAATGGAGGATATGATTATACTTTAGGACAATACCTAAATAGATATAATTTAGAACTTGATAATGAGTTTAATCAAAGACTTGCTAACACTCCTTGCGATAATCATTGTAGAAACGTAATACAAATCTATTCATCTTTTTTATTTAGAGTAAAACCATCAAGAAACTTTGAAAACTTAGCTAATGAACAGAGTTTAGATAACTTCTTGAAAGACGCTGATTTAGAGGGCAATAGTTTCAACAATGTAATTAAACAAGCACAAAACTTTGCATCAATATATGGTCATTGTTTTATGATTTTAGATAAACCAAATGTTTCTTCTGGAACAAGAGCAGATGAGTTACAACAAGATATAAGACCATACATATCTATTGTTACTCCTGAAAATGTTTTAGATTGGAATTTTAAAAGAGAAATTAACGGAAAGTATGTATTAGATTATCTCAAAATAAGAGAAGAAGTAGATAAAGACGGAGGAACATATATGCGGATTTGGTATCCTGATAGAATTGATACTGTATATATGGAAGAAAGAAGTGAACCTTCTATAATAGATACTGCCGATAATCTGATTGGCAAAATACCAGCAGTTATTTTATACAATTCTAAATCGCATAAGAGAGGGATTGGTCAATCAGACCTTACAGATATAGCGGATTTACAAAAATCTATTTACAATGAGTATTCAGAAATAGAACAATTAATAAGATTATCAAACCATCCATCATTAGTAAAAACACCAAGTGTAAATGCGGCAGCTGGTGCTGGTGCAATAATAGAAATGCCTGAAGAAATAGAACCAAATTTAAAACCATACTTACTCCAACCTAATGGTTCAAATCTAAACTCAATCATGCAATCAATAGAAAACAAAGTTAATTCAATAAATAGAATAGCTCATATTGGTGCAGTAAGAACTACAAAAACACAAGTTTCATCTGGTATAGCACTTCAAACAGAGTTTGAATTATTAAATGCAAGATTATCAGAAAAAGCAGATAATTTAGAAATTGCAGAAGAACAAATATTTAGATTATATGCACAATTTCAAAACACAACATTTGATGGTGAAATTAATTATCCTGATAGTTTTAATATCAGAGATTATGCAAGTGATCTTATGTTCTTTCAACAAGCCAAATCATCAGGTGTGGAATCAGCAACATTAACAAAAGAAATTGATAAAGAGATAGCAAGAGCAGTAGTTGATGATGATGATAAATTAAACGAAATATTTGAAGAGATTGATACAAAACCAGAAGTAGGATCATTTACACAAGATGAACCACAACAAGAAGATCAAGAAGTAGAAGAAGAAGAAATTTAGATGAATGTCAGACATAGTACAAAAATCTACCGAGTATAGAATTAAACAAATTGAACTTGCTGAAGCACAATATTATAAAACTTTAACATCAACATTAGACAGAATAGAACGAGAAGTTGTATCTTTGGCCAGTAAAGATTTACCACTACAAGACGGAAAACTTATACAGTTACAAGCAGCAGTAGCTATTAGACCAAAAATAAAACAAATTTTAGACAGAGAATACTTACCATTTGCAGATCAAGTTGTTAGAGAAGGTTTTAACAAACAAGCAAAACGAATTGAAAAAGCTTTTAAAAGAATCGGTAACATTCCAGTAGAATTTCAAGAATTGACTAAAGGTGATTTATCTTTGATACAAAATTTAAAGCAACAATATTATACGCAGTTTAAAGATGTATCAAATACTTTTACAAGAAGATTATCAGAAAAGGTTTATCAAAATACTTTAGTTGGTGCTGATTTTGCAGATTTAGAGAAAGAACTTAGACAAACTATAAATGGTATTTATTCTAGTTCAGATGATGCACAGGCAAATCGTTTAGTTAAATTTATCAATAATAATAAAAACAAAAAATCTATGCAATCAAGAGTTGATAAAGCAGTTGCTACATTACAAAGTAAATTTGCTAGAGATAGAGCTGGAGAAAACATGAAAAGATTTGCTGGTCAAATATTAAACGACTCTTTGCGTGATTTTGATGCAACTTTAAACTTTAA
>VTLG01001622.1_pt1 | contig 10189 bp, 10 predicted proteins | sample 4694571 | NCBI WGS metagenome assembly VTLG01 (sample SAMN12604809, study PRJNA352737) | marine metagenome | biome: ENVO:00000447; feature: ENVO:00000209|ENVO:00000569|ENVO:01000036; material: ENVO:00002151; isolation source: viral sequences binned using virsorter ... | reverse complement strand
TGTATCGTTTGCTCCTTTATATAAACAAACTTGTTGTCCATTCTTTGCTTTCACTCTTTTATATCTCCTACAGGTTATATATTTTGGGTCTTCTCTTATGCCTTTTCTAATTTCTTGTTCCCATGTCCAATCACTAAATTTTTTTAGAAAACAGCTAAAACATTGTATTATATTTTCTGACTGTGCGTAATATATAACTTTGCCATCAGTACAAAGCCATTCAAAGGTGTCTTGCCCACCTTCTTTTCTGACGCATTTATCTCTAGTCTGATAGCCACCAACCCCTGTCCAACCCCATGAGTGAGTAAATGAGAAGACCCAAAAAACCAATGCCAACACTACACACGATAATAAGTACCACAATGGTGATAACTTTTTCTCTGAATTTCTGCTTATCGTAGACCTCCTTTTGTCTTCTTTTTCTTATGTCTGCTTCCATCCGCAGTAATTCATCCCATTTCGACTGTCCATGTGAGTATTGGATGAAGGTTCTCAAATCATTTCTTTGTTGTTCTAACTGGGTCTTCGCGGTAAATGCTTCGATGGCTTCTTGTTCAATACTTTTGCCACTTACAACTTTTCTAAACAACGATGGGTTTTTTGCTGACTTGTGTGCATTATCAATATCGGATACCGCACCCATCCACCTTGATAGGTCTTGCGACATAGATTCAAGTTCTCGACCTGCGTGAAATGCCCTCTTTAAGCCATTAAATGCGGTACTTGCGACTGTTAAGCTTGCACTGATACTAATAGGGTCAAACATTTCTTAACCCCCCTGTATGCAATTTATAGCACTATAGTGTTAAAGATTACACCAAAAGAACTGAGAACGTAAAAGGCGGTTATAGAAATAACTATTCTTTCAAGTCTGGATACCCTACGTTCCATATCCTGTCTGAAGTGGTACATATCGTTTTTAAGTACGCTTAATTCCATTAATATTGCATTTATGTCTGCTTTGGTCATTATCCTGCTTCTGAGTCCTCTATGTTTTTAAGTGTTTCATCAGTTTGTAGAGATGTTGAAAGTTTTTGCACATAATCGTTTTTTGCTATTTGGAAAATATCTATTTGTCTAACCAATGCACTTAGTTCATTTATTTTGTTTTGGCATAAAGTAATTTGATCTATTAATACTTTTTGGTCACTTTTAAGATCATCAATAGGGTATTCTTTACCATCTATAGTTACGACTTGTGATTGTTTAGTCATTTTTTCGCTCCTGTGAATTTATCGGCATCGGCTATGGCTTTGTCTATCACTGTGAAATCTTCACTACCCCAATCCTCTAGAGCCTTTTGATACTTCAAATACCCTACACTTCTTGCAACTCTTTCTTTCTTCTCCTCATGTGTCATGTCATGAGCAAAATCTGTATCCTTTGCATCTTTACCTTTATTATGTGTAGCAATTACAGTATTGATTGTATTTGCTCCATCTAAACAAGCCTTATGTGCTTGTGCTATTTCATCTGCTGTTCGTGTCATTGTACGTCCTCCTATCCACAATATAGCACACAGGACACTAACTTCACTCCTGCATCACTATTACCTATTGTTACTTTACCTATTGTTTTACTTTTAATAACATCGTCTGATTGCACTTTAGCTGTACCGTCACCATTACTTTCTAGTAAATCTCCACCTGCACAAGCTCCTGTAACTTTTACTGCTGCTATACCTACGGAGCTTACATTAACTTTACCACTAGACTCAAAGTTATCTACTACACCGTAAACTCTCTTATCCCCAACAGAGTCAGATATTTTAACCTTTGCGTGGTCTGCCCTTGTTTGTCCTTCTTTAGTTGCTTCTACATATACATCAAGCTCGTCTATAGTGCTAACTACTGTTCCTTTTTCTGTGTCTGTAGAAATACCAGAACTTTCGTGTCTACCTGCAAAACCACTATAACTAACAGTTGACCCAGAAACTGATATGCTTCCCTCACTACTATCTGCCTGACGAAAATCAACTAAAGTTCCATCATTACCTATTCTATTTATTTCTAAAGGTGTGCCATTATTTCTAGAAATAGAAACTGAATCACCATTACGAGCAGTAAATCCTGCATTTTGTCTACTAAAACTACTGACGTTACCAACATTATTTGTAATGTCTCCACCACTTGTAATTAACAATCTAGGATTACCGTCACCATCAGAAAGCACGATGTTATTGTCTAATGTTCTAATATCTAAACTATTTTCGTTGCCATTATAACCACCAATAACAACATTCCCATCGCCAGAGGTTATTGCATTTCCTGAACCTGCCCCTATAAGGGTATTTTTTGTTCCTGATGTAACAGCATTACCTGCATTGTACCCAACTGCAGTATTGTTAACATCTGCATCAGAACTATTAACTTGATTTTGTAATGCTCCTACACCAATAGCAGTATTCAAATCTCCTTGAACTTCTGATAATAAAGCAGCATGTCCCATTGCCACATTATTATTACCAGTGGTCAGTGCCAACCCTGCTTGGTTTCCCACAAGCGTATTAGCAATTGCTGTTGTAGATGCCTTACCTGCTTGATATCCTACTGCCACATTTAAACTAGTTGTAGCTGATGTAAAGTTTTGTGTTTGTAAAGCATGATGACCAATGGCAGTGCTTCCACTTCCTAGAGTATCATTAGTTAATGCTTGATAACCCATAGCGACATTAAAGTCTGCATCTGTCAGTGCATCTCCTGCTAACGCACCTATTAAAACATTGTTGACTCCTGTGGTAATATCATTCCCTGCTTCGTGTCCAACAGCAACATTGTTCATATCTAAAGCTGAACCAGTATTTTGATTTTGTAATGTACCTCGTCCAACACCAATACTTTTTGAGCCTAAAACATTTTCAAACAACGATGCTTGACCAACAGCAACATTGTTAGTTCCCTCCGTATTTGACTCTAAAGCTAATGCTCCTACAGCAGTGTTGTTAGCTCCTGTCGTGTTTGCTTCACCCGACTCTGAACCAATAAATGTGTTAAAAGTACCAGTTGTGTTTCCTGCTCCTGACGCATAGCCAACTGCGGTGTTATGAGAATCACTACCTGCATTTTGAGTTTTAAGTGCTTGGAATCCTATAGCAGTAGCTTTCCCATCTGTGTCTTCCGTTTTAAGTGCTTCAAAACCAATGGCTACATTACTATCGCCAGTAGTCAAAGCTGTACCTGCTTCATCTCCTATTGTCACATTAAAGTTGCCACCACTCGTGATAGAATTACCTGCGTTTACACCTGCTCTATAGTTTGACGTTCCTGCGGTTGAAGAAACCAAATCACCATTATAGGTTAATGTGCCATCAATGGTTAATGCTTCAATATTGTCATTTGTTTGGTCTAGGGTAAAAAGAGAAATAAAAGCGTCATTATCTTCATTTCTTATTTTAAGAATATTGTTTGTGGTGTCGTAAAATAACTGATTAGCGTATGTGGTTGAGGGTGCTGACGTTCCTGAGTTCGTTGACCCTAATGCTTGTAAAGCTGAGTTTAAATCTGACCGAAACGATGCAAATCCTTGATTGGCTATTGATAAATCATTTTGCGACATTTAGCACTCCTAACTTGCTTTTTCCCCATATCCCCTAGCAACATAATCAAAAGTTCTGCTTACTGTTGCACTGGAACTATTAAAAAATTCTATTGTAAACCCTGTTTCACTTTTATTTGTTATAGCATAGAAATCTCCACTCGCCAAGTTTGATGCTGAAATTCCTACACCTTGTAAAACTTTAAATGCAGGTGCATAGGTTATGGTTTTACCGCTCGTACTCGTACCGCTTACAACATCACGTTCTGCTATGACTCTATCGGGCATATCTACAGTGACCGATAATGCTGATACTTGTTGTGTTGCTGTGCCTTTTTGACTTGTCATCTGTAGTTTAAATTTAAATGCTCGTGCTTTGTAATCACCTACAAAAAACTTTCTGAAATCTGTATAAGTAATATCAGATGCTGTTGGGTCACCTTCTGTTGTAGCCACTAATAATTCTGTATTTGTATCGTCAAACTCTTGTGGGTCACCATCAAATAAGCCGGAACGATCATCAAAGTTACCAGAAGCATCATCAAACAAATTTACAAAGCTAATTCGTGCAACATTCATATTTGCTGTAACTCTACTAGTAAAAACCCCACCCAAGTCTATATGCGTATCAAATTCATACGTTCCAGAACTTGCTACATTTCCTACACCGCCATCAAACAACCCCCCTGCATCGTCAAAATTACCTGCCACATCGTCAAATAGGTTTGCTGTTCCTAGTTGTAATAAATTACCATCAACCACCACCATATTTGTTTTATTGCCTGTGAAATTTGGACTCTGGGTAGATGTTTCAACTAAATTCAAACCCTTTATACTTTCAATTATTGCCACATTAGACACCGCATTTTCCGAACTATTTCCAACCTTATCCACCGCCTTGATGAAATATGTTCCTGTCATTGCAGGTACTATCACAGTGTTAGCAGGTCTTGAAACTTTGTCGGCTATATCTATTGAATTAGCGTACGTTGCTCCACTTGTTTCTTTTGCGTGTCTTATTCTGTAGTGTGAAAGGTCTAAGTCTGACACTGGAGTCCACCCCAAATGTGCTTCTGTGCCTATTATATTCACACTAAAATTCGTTACATCTTCGGGTGGTAATGTTTTACCAACTACTTGATGCGTTGTGCTTACAAACACTGACCGACTTATAGAACTAACTGACCTTGCCCGAACGTCATACACCACATTGTCTTCTACATTGACTAATTCAAACTGTGCTGAACTTCCCCGACCTAAATTGATAAAAACCGAATCTGTCGATTTTTTGGCTTGTACTTCAAAATCAGTAATAAATAAATCGGTAGCTGTTACATTTACCAATAACACCGCTATAGCTTCCTCGTTTCTTGCTCTTAATTCATCGGTGACGGAAATAGTAGGTGCTTGAACAAAGAAAGGGTTGGGAAGTGTAGTATCGGGTATTGTTGGTAATGCTTGTTGTGTACCGAATGTATAAAAGCTATCTTGATGCTCCGAACATTGTATACTAACTGTATGGTCTGCATTGACTGATATTCTTTGTACTCTAAAGGGTTTTGCGGAAAAAGCAGGGGTTGCATGGGTTACGTTTACTATATCCCCTACCGCTAAGTCTAACGCTGTTCCATCAGCTCTAAGAGATATATCTAAACTAGATCGTGACCGCCTTAGAATTATTTCTGCCATTTCCTGTGCTTGATGGGCATTTGTCAGCATTGTATAATCAAAGCGACCTTCTAAAAGTAACTCACCATCTTCTGTTTTCATTGTTGCGTGTTGGTCTGCGGAGTCTAAACCTGTTTCATCTACTGGTGGAAACTGTACTGTGTCGGTCTGAAAGTTTTTATCTGGGTTTATAAAGGTTACAATAACCCTGTTATATCGTGAGTTTTTGTTTTTGCTTTGAATACTTATACCACCAATAATATTGTCCTCTGTAAGTGTTATTGATGCTGAACCTGTGCTTTCGACTAGGATATTATATTTACCACTTGAAAAATTTAGATAAGAACGTGACCCTTTTACAAATTCTTTTACATTGTTTATAGCTTTTCTGGATGTATCCACCACTATATGACTATCTAAAAGGTCAATCGCACTTGCTCCAGTAAAAGGGGTTATATCAGCATCACAAACATCGGTAGCGGTCTGCCAATCTGCAAAGTTACTATCAAAATAACTATTCGTAATCCCCATCCCAAACCTGTCATTTCTGAGATAGTCTAAGAGTTGCAAGATAGGGTTGTCGGAATATTCCCATGTTGTGCTTGTGTCTGCTCTATGGCTACCGCTACCGCCTGTAACTGTACTGTCTAAATTAGGATTGTATACTTTTCGCCCTTTTATAGTTGCTTGCACTCTTGGCAATGAACCAAATTTTTCTGCGTTCCATTCAAATCGTAAAGCTAGATAGGCTAAACCCTGTAATCTATGATTTGATGTCCATGAACTTACTTCGTTTAATAGTGATGAAGATGTTTGTGTGTCTGTTCCTAAATGTGCCTGTACTGTAATTAAACTATTAGTGTTTTCTGTATCAAAAAAGTTAGCATCCGCACTTGTTACTGTTCTTTGTGTGCCATCGGTAAGTGAACCCGATAAAGTTACTTGGTGATTGTTGACAAATAAAGTTTCAACGCTGTTTATTTCCCCTTCACTAAGAACGACCGCCATATATAGATATTGATTATCTGTGCCAGACGTTTCTACAAAGACAACATTACCACCAACTTTGCGTGTTCCATACACCACCGGAATACTTGAATTGGCAGTAAATTTATTTACTAATATTCCTCTTGCTACTTGTTCTTCAAACTCCTCCGTAAACTCTGGTATTTCTGGTTGGGGTGCTACCCAACTCACAACCTCGTCAACAACGTCTACAACTACATCGACTACACCAGTTACGACATCACCGACAAAATCGACTGTTTCTGTTATTACATCACCAACAAAATCTCCTACATCTTCAACAAAATCAATAATGTCTTGAACGAACCCACACATTTAAAACATTCTCCAGTTGCTTCCCATGTTTTCAAATCCTAGTCTTTCAAAAACTGGGTCTTTGTGTATCCCTGTGCTTATTGATAATAATATTGGCAATCCGTCCGACACATTTTTTACAGAATCAACTATAACTTTTACTAAGTTATACGTTCTATATTGTTTTCTTACATATAGCACATGGATATTCATTATCTTGTCTTTACTAAACCAATATTCAGCTTTGTGGAACATACACAACCCCATAAGTTCTTCTTTATCTAAGTCTTTAGCAAAAATAATCTTCCCCTTTTCTAAGATTGTGTTGATGAATAATGTTACCTTTGGCTTGTCGACTTCTGGAAGTTTTTTATCAAATAAATCACCCTCTTTAAACTCCATGAGCATTTCGTAAATCATATCAAAATCTTTTTTTTCTGCTTCATATAAATGAACACTACTCATTCTCTACCCCATTTAATGTCTACTAGATTAAGTGCTGAATACTCCATGCCTTGATCGGTAGAGAAAAACCTTTTTTGTGAGTTATCAGATGTTGTTCTACCGCTTTTCTTTGAGAAGTTACCCCAATGTGACGTAACATTGAAACTCAAAGTGGCGGTGCTTGTATTATCAGTAATTTTAAATTCGTCTATTGTTCCATAAAACAAAAGAAAAGGGTCTGATATCAATGCTAGATTTGCATCCAGAAACCCCCTGTAAATAAAGACATTATCGTTAATTATGTTTTCATTCAGTACAATAGAAATATAGGTTTGGTCTACACCAGACAACGTAACCACTAAACTATTTTTTGAAGGTGTAGCGGTTTCACTTACTGCGGTTATTCCTCTGAAATGACCATTTGCTAAATAGGTTCGTGATGTTCCAGAAACACTTGACGTAATATCAAAGCTTGCGTTTGTAAAATATACTGGTGTTGCGAACCCTAATTCTATTAATAATACTGGTTCTATGTTTCCTGTGGCTAGTTCTGTTTTGACCGCACTTGTTAAACCCCTAGCCATCTATAAACTCTCTATTACATCAAACTCATAATTAAAAAGTAATTCGCCATTGCTATTGTTTGCGCCACTAGAAAACTCTTGTATATCGCTCCTTAAATGAACATTAAAAGGCACTGAATCATAAGTGACCGAACTATTATCTGTTAAGGCTTCTCTTAAAGGTGGTTCTATAGTGACTGTTGACGCATTGCTTGAACTCGTTACATCTTCAACAATCATATAAACCTTGTCGTGAGCAAACTTAATAAAATCACCTGCCTTTAATCTACCTGCTCCATCACCTGCAAAGCCATCAATGGCTATTGTGGTATCGGCTACCGAATGTGAACCATTTACCAATAAAGTGCCTGTTTCGTTTCCTTGTGCGTTTAGATAGCTTGGAAAACTAACTGTGAAGTTTTCTTTTCTGTTTCTTTGCTTCATAATAAAAGCCATCACAGGTGCAAAGTCTGATCTAGTCATGGGAGGATATGAAAGAGTAAAACTAAATCGTTGACCTTGCACTTGTCTTCTAAATGTCTTTCCGCTATCGGTTTGACTTAAAAGAGTTTTTTGATTGCTCTTGATATTGATAGCGGTGAAATTTGTTTTAGGTAATGCTCCACTCATATCACTGCCATCCTACCCTTTTCGTTCATAGCACTGTTAATAAGGTTTATTATTACACCCCTGCTATTTACTAATAATTCATTGAAACCCCTAGCGTCTACTGTATTGATGTTGAAATTTACAGTTACATTTTTATTCATTCCTAGTTTGTCATTTGGTACAACTGTTCCTGCTTGGTCTGGCACGAATAGTTCTGCACCTTTTTCACCTACTATGCTTGGTCTACCTACTGGCGGTCTACCACCCCTTTCAAAACCTCTTATTTTGTTAATAAGACCTGCTCCAAAAGCTAACGCACCCCCTACAGCGACTACATTGAATGGGAAGGGTATAGAGGCAAAAGTTTTCATCGCTCCTTCATACATACTTATCATGGCTTTCTTGATTGCATCTGCTTTGAACATTGCCATTCCTTTTTCAAAAGCGTTTTGTATTGCTTGACCTATAAGCATTTCAACAGTTTTTCTAACTATGAAAGTTGATAAATCTTGAAAACTTAGTTTACCTGTCATAACAAAGTCTGTGAGTGATTGTTTCAATCCTTCAAATGTTCCTCTACCTATTTCTTGTATCTCTTTAAACATATCCTTCTGTGTTGAGAAAGCATCAGTAAACCCCTTTTTAAAATTTGCATAAACACCTGTTAGTTCTTCAATTTCCTTTTTTTGCCCTTTTGCTTTTTTAGTTACTTCATCCATTCCGACTGTGATGGTTTCTAAAGGAACAGCCATATAAGCGGTTTCTAATTGATGTAGCATATTTTTAAGTGATTCCATTTCATTAGTCGTTAGCTCTGCATCCCTTAAATGAATTTTCATATCTTGCATTAAAGCATTGTAGGACTCATGGACTGCATCAAAACCTTTTACACCATTATGTTCAAATATTTTGAACTGGTCTTGTATTATCTCCATTTCAGCACGAAAATCTTCAATACCTCTTGGCTGTTCAAACATTTCAAACATTTTATCTAATGCACCAGTCGCTTCGGCAACAGCTAAACCTACTCCTGCTAATATACCAATCACTGTTGTCTTAGAAACTCTGGAAAAAGCAATCATAGCGACTCTGACTCGACCTATTGCAATAGCTAACTTTAAAAATGATGTTGTTATTTTAGCCACCACAAGACCCATTCCGATTGCTTTAATAGTTTCAAAATTTTCAGCCAAGAATTTAAAGCCTTTACCCACTGCTATAACAGCGGTTGATAAACCTTTACCAATAGCTTTTGCTACTTTGTCTATTGTTTCTTCATTGTCTTGTAAGGCTTTGTCTAACGCTCCAAACTCTTGTTTCAATCCTATTAGGAATTGCTCTGCAACAACTTTTTGAAATTGAAATAATTTATCGCCAAGCATTGATAACGTACCACTAAGCGTGATAGCTAAGTCATCTGTTGCACCTGCAAACCTTCCCCCTTTTCCAAACACTCTTTCAAACGCTTCGGCTGTTTCTTCTGCTGTGACTGTAGCACCTGCCTTGAATCCTAATAAATCTCTGACACCTCTTTCTTTAAAAATTTCAGCACTCGCTATACCTGCGGTCAATGCCCTTTGAATCTGCTCCGATGCGGTTTGAAAATCTACCCCTGCAATGGTTGCTACATTTCCTGTAATTGCCAATATTTTAGATAATTCATCAGCGTCTTTAGAAACAACTGCTAAACTTCCTGCACCTCTTTGTATCTCTTCTAGACTGAAAGGCACTTTAGATGCAAACTTTGACATAACATCAAATGCTTTTGCACCTTCTTCAACGCTACCGAATAAAAATTTAAGTCTTATTTGTAGTGACTCAACTTGTCTACCAACATCAACAAATGATTTTATTGCAACACCTGCACCTAAACCCACAAGAGCATTTCTTAAATTGAAGACCGATTGCTTGAGTTTGTCTACGCCTGTTGTGGCTGACTTCATAGCCTGTCTGGTCTTGTCCTTCGCTATGATGTCTATATTTACTTGTTTTGTTGCCACTATCTACTTGCCTTTGCTAGTCGTTCTTGTCGTTCTCGTTCTTCTTGTTGG
>VTLG01010859.1_pt1 | contig 10190 bp, 19 predicted proteins | sample 4694571 | NCBI WGS metagenome assembly VTLG01 (sample SAMN12604809, study PRJNA352737) | marine metagenome | biome: ENVO:00000447; feature: ENVO:00000209|ENVO:00000569|ENVO:01000036; material: ENVO:00002151; isolation source: viral sequences binned using virsorter ... | reverse complement strand
CAGAACCGCTAGGAGTTGCACTGACAAAGTGAGGGTTTTGTGTAAGAAACTCTTGCACTAATTCGTCTGTGGTCAAAAGTTCACCCGATTTACTATACCTCGCTATTCCATTTTTATCAAGAATTTCTACGTTACCACTTTCATTTAGCTGAATATTGTTTTTTAATAACTCAACTACTTGGTCTGGATTGATGGCTTTATTCCTAGATGCTGAAGATAATAACGATTTATTTATCTTGATATCTCTAAGCTGACTTTCAAGGTTTTCTTTTTCTTTATTGAATTCTTGGGTTCTTGTTTTGAGTATTTCCTCAAACTCACCCTTTTGGATACGTTGCTTTTCTTCTGCATCCTTCTGTGACTTTACAGCTTGTTTAATCGTTTCAAAGTCCTCAACACCAAGCTTTTTATACCAAATACCTCTTTCTTTGCCTAATCGCTTTCGAACGATTTCATTCATTTCATCTTCTGTGAACATTACCTCACTAGATGTTTCTTCTACTTGCGGTGTTTCTTCTTCTTTTGTTTCAGTAGTCTGTTCTACTTGGTTTTCTTCAGCCATTTATAACTCCTATATATCCCAATCTGGGTTAGTTGGAATCCAAGTATGTCGACAACGATAACCGCCACGAACTATGAATGGGTCACCTGTGGACTTGCCTTGCCACCCTTGATTATTCCAAATATCCCTAATTTCATTTTCGGTTAATGTCTTATTTAGCATATCTCTACAAAAAGGTCTACTATCCCTTACAAGTGTGCCTGTATATCTGTAATGGGTCAACCCTGCATCTTTTGCTTTGGCTACTGTGAACTGTCCATGAAACTGCATTACTGAATCATGAGCAATCTGACTTGCATAGCGTCTAAGATTATTACCTGCCCTGTCGCTTGCATATTGTGTATGTAGCTTTCTAACTGCTTCCTCAATCTCTGCTTTCTTTGCATTATCAAATTTGTTTTCGTTTATAAAGTCTACCAGTTCATTTATCTCTGCAACATTAGATTGCTTGTAGACTCCATTTATATGTGAACGAATATTACTTACCATATCTTCAAATGGTCTACCTGCTATTGTGCTTTGGTATACTTCGTCATTAATTATTTTAAGAAATCGTTCTGCTATATCTTCAAAGCCACTAAAGGACTGTGTTTTAAGAGCGTTTAAGGTTGTAAGGTCTACTTCTGTAAGGCTTTTGAACTTCTTAGGTATAGGCATTTCTCCAAACGTATCCAAGACCTCTTTTGCAATCTTGTTATATTCTTCATTTATTATGGTATCCGCTTCGTCTAAGAAAGTGGTTTCCACAAGGTTTCTAATTGCAGGTTGTAATTGTATCGCTAGTCTTTGTGAAACAAGTTTACCTTTTGTGGCTCTTGTTACTTCTCTTATTACGTCTTCTTCAAGCCTGTAAAGTACATCAATAATACGCTGTTCGTGTTGGTCAGCTAATTTATCCAATATTCTCGACATTATAGGGGGAAGTCTTTTTTCCAAGCTTTGATTGACCAGAAAGCAGGTGATAGAGATTTCTGACCTTTGACCTCTTTAAGAACACCGCCCATTCTAGCTAAGAATGACCTTTGTCTTGCAGGTATGCTTCTTTTTATAGACATTCCCCTAGCACCAAATGTAACTTTGTTTATTTTACCAGTAGATTTGTTTTTTACATATACACCAAACTTTTTCCGCTTAGATTCGGCTGTGGATAATCTAAAAGGTTTGTTTAGCTTTACTTCTTTTCCTCTATACTTTGCCATTACTTTCTTTTTCTCTTTGATGCTCTTCTAATAATATCTTTATCAAATGTACCAGAACGACCCCTGCTTATCAGCTTGTTAACTCTAGCCATCGCCCATTGGTTCATTGACATTCTAGGTCTTGACCCTGCACCAAGAAACGCTCCTTGACCTCTACGAAAACTAGCTTTCAAATCTGCTAAATTAAATAATTTTGATTTCTTTGCTTTTGCTCTTAGTGTTTTCAAAACTGATGCAGACAAAGGTTTTCTTCTAACTGCCATTATGTCCTGTTCCTTCTTCTTAGTAATGAGCGTGGTATTCTCGCACCTGCTTTGTATAAAGCACTGACTTGTTTCAATAAACTTGCTCTAGCACTTCTTTTTGCACCTTTAAGACCAGATAGATATTTTTTAGGAATACCAGTCCTTTTGTCTTTCGGAACTAGCCTACGTTTACGCTTCTTCTTCAACTGTCTGTCCTTCTACTTCTGTTGTTTGGAACTGCCCTCTAACTGTTCTGGTAGCGTCTATTTCTTCATTTATAGATTTTATCATTTCGCTATCGTCAATAACGGCCTGTGCTATCTGCTTGTCAAGTTCCTTGTTAAATGTTTCGGACTTAATACCGCTAGCTTTAGCCATTTGTAAGAACTGTAGGTCATTCGCCCAATCTCTAATATCAAACGTATCTGGGTAGTTTACTGAGCCATCAAACTGCTTATCTTGCCACATAGCAAACAAAGACCAAATCTGTTCTTCTGCGTTCTCTAGATAATCGGCTTTCTCTGAAAGTCTGGCGTTCAATAGCTGAAATTCTGTTTGTAGAGCAATACCACTAGCTATCTGTGTACCTGTTGCCCTTACTGAACCCATATGCGTTATCCTATCAATAGCGTCTACTTTGTTTTGAATACACTTCATAATTCCATCAAGGTTCTGACCGCTAGGCTGTATTATGTAAGGCTTTAGATTAGCTTCTAAGTCTTCTGGTATCTCTATAATAGACCCTGCACCTGCACTCGCTTCAACATTTGGCGTTTTTACAAGACTTGGGTGGTTTGCTAATCTAATAAGCTGTTCTTTCTCTGAGTAGTCGTTGTAGATTGATTGTTGTAAATATGCCACATCAGCAAGGTCACTAATGCCTATAGGTCTTTTAGCACCCCTTAAATTATAGACATTGACCGCAGGGATTTTCCCTATTGGGTTTTCCACTTCTTCAATTAAGCTAGATTTACCTTTTGAATATTCTTCTGAATACTCCTCAACCTCGTAAGTGGCTATTGTTTCTTCTGTGAATATTTTTATTATTGCTCTATCTGCGTTTATATCCTCAACCACCATCAACATATCAAGATAGAACCTACCACTAGCTGACCGCCTGTAATTCCAGTTCACAACGTTTTCTGGGGTGTAGATACTGATATAGGGTCTGATATCCTGTGCTAGTTCTTCTGCTCTTGTGTTAGCGTTGGATTGTGGCTTATCAACTATGACCCAACAATTACCATATATGCTTGCATTCATTTGTACTTCACGCATCACAGTATTGAATGAGCGACCATCTAAGTCAGCGTCCATAAGAAACGACTTCAACTGCTCATCGCCATCTAATGACCCATAATTTCTTGTTGGTGGAACTCTCCAAAGAAAGCTTGTGTATATCTGAACAACATTCTTACAATGGTTATCAACAGGTGTGTGTCTTATCCTAGCGTCATATTCTTCTGGTGACTCTAAAACGTATCGGTGAAGGTAATAGCCGTTTTTGTAATCGTTACCGCCTAAATAACTACGAATGTAGAACTCCCAATTAGAAATATTTGAGTGCCATAAGTCGTGTTTACTTGTAAGTGTTTCCCTATCCATTAACTCCACCTTTTAGGATGGCTTGGTGCAAAATTCCTTTTTAGTGGAAAATTATACTCTACTAAATAGCCTAGAGCATCATTCATATGGTCATATCCACTATCTTTATCTGGAATATGCGTACCTTCCTTATAAATCTGTCGTTCTATGCTTTTGATCGCATTTTTACAGGACTTAACAATAAATAAACTACTTTTACCATTTACATTTTTTAACTTACTATTTACTGCGTTAATCCTATCCCTAACTAAAGGTGCTGTACTTCTACATCTTACATCAAAACCATTATTTTTCAAAATAGCTAAATCAGTTAAACCACCTGCACTTGTTTTTCTTTGTCTAGCACTTGGGTCTGGATATACCACTATTTGAACATTCTTATATCTGGTTCTAATCTCCTCACAAATCTCATTCGTATTACTACTATATATTTGTATCTCATCTATCATAAAAATTCTATCATTTTCTATAACACAAACAACCGCACTCATGGGGTCTACGTTGAAGTCTAAACCTATGTGTAATATTCCTGTGTTCTTGTTGTACTTTTCCACTATGTTTTTATCTCTACTAAAGTTGTAGTAAATCATTCCAGAATAATTAACAAAGGTAGCTTCATACTCTTGTTGAAAGGTTCTAAGGTCTAAGTCTTGCTTTGCTTGTTCTATCTCGTCTTGTGATACCTGTTCGCCCTCTAGTGTGGTGTATTTAAAAGAAGACCAATCGTTGTTTGTTTCCCCTTGCTTATATAACTCATACGACCAATTGCCGAACCCTCTAGGACTACCACAGAATAAAGCATGACCTTTTGTATCTGACAATGTGGGTCTAAGCACCTCGTACCAAGCATCTTTATTAACGTCAGCAAACTCATCTATGCAAAGAAAATCTAAGCCTACACCTCTCAAGCTTTGTTCATTGTCTGAACCTCTCAAAGTTATTGTTGAATTGTTTTTTAAGGTTAAAGTCAAATCACTGTGGTTTATATTCTTAACCCACTTATGATGTATCATCTTTTCTTTAAGGACACCCCAACAGATAGCCTTTGCCTGTCTATAACTGGGTGCAACATACCAAACCTTTTTATTAGGCTGACTTGCAAACTTTGCTAATTCATTTATGGCTAGATATGTTTTGCCGAACCTACGTCCTGTAATCAGTACCCTAAAACGTGAGTCATCTTTGATTACTTTCTTCTGTGGTGCTGTAAGTGGCATTAATCAGCCGACCACACTAGCGGTTCATCTAGTTCACTTGTTTCTATCTTATCTTGCTGACCTAAAATATTCTTTCCTAGAAATATTTGCATGGTCACATTGCCCTTTTCAGCCGACTTCCATTGTAGTTGTCTAAGACGCATTTTCATTTCACTACGCCCTTTTGTCAGAAATTCCGAATAACTCTTCTCAAGAAGGTCTGGTGAACAGCCAAAGAAATCAGCCATTTCAATGTTAGTACAACCAAATTTAGCAAGCTTTTGTAACTGTTTTGTATCTATGTTGTACTTCTTTGGTCTTGCCATCCTATTTTAACCCTATAGTAAGGTTGGTGTGGTACAGGCTTCTCAAGGTTCAACCACTAATCACCTGTACTGCGACAGAGAACAGTCCTTAACTATGTCCACTCAGTACCACAAATAACATTTAGCAATAAATAGTTTATTTTTAAAGTTTTTTCTTTTTTTGTCTTTTTTGTTTCTCTGCTAGTTTTTTCCATTTTTCAACTGTTTCTTTTTTAAATACTCTAGTATTTCTTTGACCTGTATCTGGAACGATTGGTTTTAATGCAAATATTTTTTCGTAATCTTTATCCATTATATCCATCCTATTGTTGGTGATTCAATGTTACCTTTTGACCAAATGAACCATGCAAGAGCTAACATACCACCGCTATACGCTTCACCATTCTTCATTAGTGCCTGTCTTTGACTAAATACCCATACTTTCTCTGGTGGGTATCTCCTAAAGAAATCTCGCCTTGCTACACCTTCCAGAAAGCTAAGTTTGAGAAGTAAAGCCACTTTATGCCTTGCTAGTTCTACAGCCTTTTCAGCAAACTCTAATGCGTTCTTAAATGGTGGGTTTGTAATTATGTTATCATGCTTTTGGGTTTCCATGAGAAAGTCTATGCGTGGTGTTCCATATCCTCTATCTACTAAGTCGCTTGAAAACACATTATACCCATTTTTTATAAGAACTTTGGAAATATGACCTTGACCGCAACAGGGTTCATAGATGTCACCCCTAAAGGTTGTAACTCTCAAAAGGCTTTCTGTTGACTCCTGTGGTGTTGCATAGAAATCATTTTTTTCTCTGTCATTACCAAAACCTATTATTTTTTGTGCTTTACTCACGGCAAATTCCAATAATAAGACCGAACACTACGACAATTCTTTTTATTAGCTATAGGGTCACGAACTTGGTTGATGGCTGTTGCTAACGCTAAACATTCAGCATGATTGTCAAATACAAGGCGGTGAACTTCAACATTAGCCGTTTCTATATCTGTTATAGTAATGAGATACATTGTAAATGTTATGACCTCAAGCACTATAACCACCCTCTTAAATCTAGATACTTTTCAGCGTCATCTTTGGAAAACTCGCCCTCTTTTATGGCTCTCTGTACTTCGTCAATATGTTGTAACGCTTGTTGTGAAACATAATTTCTAGACATTTTTTCTTCTACGACCTTTTTGTAGTCTTTGAGTCTAAGGGGGTACAAATCAACCTTTTCTGTGCTTTGTGCTTTTGGTTGTTCATCCAAATACTTCTTAGCGGATAGCCAGAAAGCAGGTTGTTTAGCAAACTGTTTATCTTCTACAGATTTATAATATTTATTATACAATTCTGCTAGTTCTTCTGGCTTTTCTATCCATTCGTCTTCTAGCTTCATATAGTTTTTTTCGGCTGTTCCCTTGCTGACTTTATTAGCTATTTTATCCCAAAACTTCAAAAATAAGGGTGCATAACTTACTTTGGTTTGTTTAGGACTAGGGGTAGGGGTATGGGGTAGGGGGGTTTTATCTAGGTTACCTTTAGGTTCTGTGCTAGGTTTTTTTGGTCTACCCCCAAGCTTCCCATTCTCTTTTGATGCTTCCATACGCCTTGAAATATAAAGATATTCCTGTAGTTGTCTTTCGTTTTGGTAGTGGTCATTTACTAAAACAAAAAACTCTCTAATAATTTTGTCACAGCTAGTTTTCTCATTATCAGTAAAACAATTAGCTATTCTGTATTGCTTATAAGCATCATTTGGTATACCTGCACAGCGTTTATTCCAGTTAAAGCATAAAAGCCTTATGTATATTCCGACTTCTTCATTACTAAGGTGTTGCGTACCTGCGATAAAATCTTCTGTAAATAAGTACCACGCTTTCATTTTCTGCGTTGGTTTTGAATTTTCGTGTATAATCATATTGAACTCCAATCTAAGTTTATTGTAACCCCTCTAAGCGTAAACCTAAAGGGGTTTTTTGGTTAATATCCCCAAACTTCCTTCCTAGCGTTAAGAACTGTCTGCTCTTTCCATATCCAATTATCGGGGTTTGGCACTAGAGAGTTTCTAACGTCATCTGGGGTATCTACTGTTTTGAGATAATTACCCATAACCTTGAGAATATGCTTACATATCCGCATAGGCTCACCATAATCATCTAAAGACATAGCAATAAATTCAGCATCTTTGGTCTTAGTAGGGTTCTTTAGATACCATAAATGCTGAGTTGCGTTAGTCGCGTGTTTATATATCGATTGTTGCATTGCATGAGAAGTACTAACCCTCTGGGGTAGACTTTTAGACGTTTTTAAGTCGATATAAAAATCCTCTTTTGTCTTTTTATCCTCAAAGTGAAAATCTGTGTATCCAATGAAAGGTATGGTATCTATTTCTATTTCTACCTTTTTCTGGTAGGTCAATAGATTCCATGAGTAAGCATATTTCTGAAACTCTTTAGTTCCTAGCTGTAAAAGTGGCACTAAGTTATTTCGTTCATCGTCTACTTTAGGGTCATTTATCCTAGAACAGTTTGCATCATATTCAGCAACCATCTTTTCTGTCGCTTCTTCTAAAGATAGTCCATTAAGAACCATATTGATTCCAGACTCCACAGATTGACCCCTAACAGCCGATGCACTTGTTGGGAACTCATACCCAAATATTCGCCTTAACGCCCATCGTTCACGATAAAAAGCGAACTCATTAAGATGACTAAAGGATAAAGGTAACAAATCAAACTTTTCAAAATGCTCTCTCATAGCAAATCCATATACTCTTGAGTTTGCTTTTTGTTTTCTTCAATCTGTTTTTTCAAATCAAAGCATAGATTGTAAGCGTTACTTTCCTTTCCCATATAAGTCATATATTCATTCAAGGAATCTAAAAGCCTATCCATCATTCTAATTTCGCTTCCATGAATAGATAAACCTTCGTTTTTTTTCCTATTAATTTTTCTTTCCATTTCAAATTCAAAAAAGGTCTTTGAGTTATCATATTCAACCATTGTTTTCACCCCTCACAAGTTCGTATTCAGCAAAGGTTTTTTCATCAACTTTTTTCTTATGCGTGATGATGTTGTAACCCTCTTGCCTTAACTCAAAGATAACGGCACTTAATCTAAAAGAACCAAACTGATACAAGGCTTCCAATGGGGTTATTTTGTTACCTATTTGTAGGTATTCTAAGATGTTTTCCTTTTGTGATTTTTTTGGCATTTCAAACTCCTTTCTATAAGTTGTGTTTAGCCAGTTCTCGTTCATTGACCACCTTAGTTCTTAGGTCATCTCTGAACGCTTTGAAGGACTCGAACCTTATTTTGGCTCTGTTCCTTTTTTTTAAGGTTTCACTATATCTATTAGTGAAATCCCTAAACTTGTCGTGGTTAAATATCAAACCATCAAGTTCTTTCATATTCTTATACATTTTTTGTCTGGAAAATTGAAGTGTCAATTCCGCAACAATCATTTTTTCCTCTTTTTTCATTAGTTCACAAGCGGTATCTAGGTCAGCAAATATCATCCCTAATTCTTCCTGTTGATGTGATATCTTCTGGGGGTCAAACTGTAGTGAATAAATATCGGTCATTTGATGCACTCAGCATAGGTTATCATATACCCCATTTTGTCTTTGTATGAGTCGTGATGCTTTGGATTAGCCTTTAGTCTTACTGTCTTCTGCCAGTCGTTACATAAAGCCACTTGATGCGGTTTTACTTCTATTCCTAGTATAACCGACCACCCTTTTGCTATTTCTTCATGGTTTGTTTTTATATCTCCATAATCTCTTCCGCGAGTTTCAACGATACTTACTACCTCTTTACATAACTTTTCACCAACCATCTGGGTTTTCCTTTTTCCATTCAATGCGTTCTAATAAATCTTTTTTCCACTGCTCATTTAGTTCCTTGTCAGAGTGTCCTAATGTGTGGCACTTGCGACATAGGGCATAAAGATTGTCTATGCGGTTTAGCCTGTTGTTTTTGACTCCACCCATTCCCTTTGGAATCAAGTGATGTATATCCACTGCCACCTCTTTATTGCAATTCCAACAAATGGGAATATCGTTTTCATGATACCCCCAAAAGTCGGCAAAGAGCTTCTTATAGTTCTTTAAGGTTTTCATTAAATGCCCTTACAGCGTTTTTAGTAAGTTGCTCAATATCGTCTATCGAAAAGTGACCTGATTGCATCGACCTTCCTACAATTCCTGTGACAAAAATAAAAAGAGATTGCGTATCCCCTTTATTAAAGCCATTAGAGGGCGGTTTAGGTGTATAGCTATTATTAGCCTGTGGCGTTGGCTGTGGCGGTTGTACAGGCGTATATTGGGGTTGTGGTGCGTATTGCGGTTCATGCTGTTGTTCATTAGGATTTACCGCTACTTCAAGGTCTTTGATATTGGTGTACTGGTTACCATTAGCTGACGTTTTTGTATTGATGACTGTATAATTTATCGCATCGCCTTTCTGTGGCATGGGGTTCATTACTGTACCCCTGTAATAAAGCCTAGTGCCATCTATTAAGTCGATAGAGTAATTAGGAACTCCATCTTTCGTATTATCAAAAATTTTATCTATTATCATTTAGTTATTCCCTATTATTTATTGATTACATTATAGCCACGACCCTCTAAACACCTATTAACAAAATCCTTTCTGGTATTTGCTTTAGGTGAAAGCCACAACACTCGCCACCTTAGACCATTATAGACTGCTTTGCTCTTATCCCAAACATAGTTGGTCTGGTCTTCTACTAAGCTTTTGCAAGTATAATAATCATCGTGGAATCGGTTCATATCGCCTTTGATATTTGCCGATGATTTTCCCCTACTATCAACTATTGGCATTGATGAACACCCACCAATAACAACGGCTGACAATAAAGTGAAAATTAGTTTTGATTTTTTCATGCGAACTCCAATTCATTCATAAACCTATTCTATTTTTTTGGTTATGTCTATCCAAAAGCGATAAGTGCAAAAGCACCTAGTCCAAAGACCATAATCAAAAACGTTAAATCAAAAACAATCTCTAATAATTTTTTCATCTTTTATCTGCTCCAAACTTTTCTATTTTATTTTTCAT
>VTLG01010345.1_pt1 | contig 10190 bp, 10 predicted proteins | sample 4694571 | NCBI WGS metagenome assembly VTLG01 (sample SAMN12604809, study PRJNA352737) | marine metagenome | biome: ENVO:00000447; feature: ENVO:00000209|ENVO:00000569|ENVO:01000036; material: ENVO:00002151; isolation source: viral sequences binned using virsorter ... | reverse complement strand
ATCAGTATCAAAATCTCTTGCCTTATCTACATCAACATGAGTAGTTCCAATTTTTTTAATCTCATATCCTCTAACATATGCCTTACCTTGACCAAGACCAAATGCTAATTTACTTTCTGAAGCAGTATTACCATCTGTTGATGTTGCACCAGAAGCAAATACACCACGATTAGTTCCTGATATTAAATGTTCTCTTATATCTAAATCAAAATTGTCTACCGTGTAGTCACCAGACTCGTCAAATGTTCTTCTTGCTAGGGTATCTTCGAAATGACTATATTTTGTATTGTCAACTCTATTTTGAACAATACCATCTTCTATTCTTGCCAACTCAACAAAACTTGCGTCAGCAGTTGAAGATAAAGATAATTTTGCTAAAGTTAAATCTATTTTAAATCTATGAGCACCAGTGGCATTTGCGTTTGATGAACCAGTTGCGTTATCTAATAGAGATGTATCGTCTGTTGAAGTTATAAATGATTCTGAAATTGTTAAACCTACACGATAACTTGCGTCAGCACTATATTTTTCTAATACTAAAGTTTGTTGAGCAACATCAACAAAAAATCCATTGATATAATATGTACCAGCGTCTATGTTTACAGCAGAACCAGTGGCACAAGTTGAAACTACCGCTGTTGAGGCAGCTGTCTGTCCACTTGTTATTGTTTCTCCGTCAGTAAATGTAGTTGACTCATTGGCAGTACCAGAGTTTCTATATTTTACAAATAAGGTATCAGGATCAGTACCATCAGTTGCAACAAATCCTACAACATCAGCAACCACACCAGATGTTCCACCTGTTATTGTGTTTGAGTTGTATAATGATAATGTTCCGTTGAAAGATGTTAGTTTAACAGCAAAATATCTACTATCAAAAGATATTTGACCAGGAATAACCATAGCGCCGTGAGCAAACATATGGTCACCAAAAGATTCTACTTGGTTCTGTAATATACTTTGTTGTGTTGTTAATTCTCTGGCCTGAACAGCGAAAGCTGGTCGATACATGACCCTATGAAACTTTTTATCTTCTGAAAAGTCATCATAGTAAGGACTAACATTAAAATCAGTTTTACTTGGCATTATTTTCCTTTATTAAAATTCAATTATCAACTTAATGTTTTCCGTCTGGTCAGAAGCTCTTGTTATAGGACTTCTTTCTTCAACATAAATTATATCTCCTGAGTCAAATGCTAATTCTGGATTTGAATAACCTGAACTAAACACAACACCATTTGTTGTTGTTGAATTACTTGTATTAGGTGTAGCAGCAGCACTTGAAGATTGTCCTGTGATTGCGTTTGCACCACTAAAAGCAGTTAGATTACCATCACTATCAGTACCACAATCTGGAAATCTAGTTTGATAGAAGTATAATATTTTATTTGTTGAGTCATACTCTACAACTTTACCTACGGCACCAGTTGACGCCTGATTAATTTCTTCATCAGCAGTAAATGTTCCTGATACAGAAGAAAATACAGTAGCATAAAGTTGTCTTCTAGTATCAGCACTTGCAACTGTTGTCGTACCAAAGTTATAAGGATCTCTTACAAGTCCTATTCTTCTAAAGTCATTGGCAACACCAATGTCAGAAGTACCTTCAATACCTACAAGTGATTTATTCATCATTACATAAAATCCACCTAATTCTTTTACTGCGTTAGAACCATGACCACCTTTTGGTGGAATAATTACATTTAAGTTTGATCCTGATCCTGCACCACCAGCATTTGTAGCAGCAATAATATCAGCATCCCTAATATATGCAAAAGTGTATCCTGTTCCTGCAGTCGTAACCGTAGCGGCTGTAATTGCACCTGAACTGATCGTCACAGAAGCAACACCACTTGAACCATCACCACGAATTGGGATGGCAGAAATTGTTGAACCTGAAGATGTATTGAAACTTGATCCACCAGCGATAATCTCAATCGTGTCTAATGCACCATCAACGGCAGCCGCTGATACAGTAGAGTCAGTTGAAACGTGAATGAAATCTGTTGACATGAAGTTTAATGTTTCAGCAGAAGTTAAAGAATACATATATTTCCATTTGTAGTTATCAGAAGTTGTAAATATTGAATTTGATGTGGATGTAGGTTCTACTGTCGAAGCAGTATTACCATCATTATCTATAACTTTGTAAACAGCATACGAGCTATTCATAACTACGAAAGTTGAATCGAATAGATTTGTTGCACCACTATTTGCTGTATTTGAAGAACTTATGTTGTGTTCGTATTTGTCATAAGTTGTTCCTGTCGTCCAGTTTCTTCTTGGTATACAATGTGATACATCTGTTGAGGCAATAATTTTTGCCCCTAACATATCATCATAGTTATAGAACTCTGAAGCTACATCATCATTTGGTGTAGGTGGGGAAGCGTCTGTTCCCTCGTTGATAGTATTACCTTGAACATCAGCGTCTGAAGCCCAAGAGTGTGATCTACCTACGAATAGATAATACGTTGTAGCCGCTGTTTCTGAAAAAGACTCAACGAACTGTTCCGCATTGTTTATTCTAAATTTGTTTGTAATTATTGCTGCCATTGTTTTTTCCCATTATCTTTGTGTTTCTTTCTATTATTTATAAGACTTTTCTAAGCAGATTTAGTGACTTCTGATGGAAATGCTAAATTAGTCTTATGATTAGGATTTGTTGTAGTACCAGTAAAATCAGATATTCTTAATGTTGTTCCATCTACATTACTCTCTTGTAAGAACTCATCAACTCCATCGCTAGTATCTGTTCCTGCGGTCTCATTAATTATATTAGAACCATCTTCTTGTATGATTTTATCTCTACCTGTATTTGTACTACCAAATCTCAAATTAGTAAAAGAATTAACTCTAGCACTAAAAGAGTCTGATTGAGGGTGTTGTAAAACGCCGTGTTCATTTTCTAGTATTATTTCACCTGCACCTGTGCCACCTTCTAATGTTATCGCATTGTTTGCTGAAAATGCAGAAAACATAAATGTGTTTAAACTTTTTATTCTAGGACCTGCATATGCAAAACCATTTTTGACATTGTATCCTCTAACTGTATAATCTGTATTAGTGTAAAAATTTGTTCTACTTCTCTTTTCAGTTTCTATTGTAGTTTCAGGATATAGATTCAATTCTTTTTCAGTATTTGTACTTGTATCTCTATAATCATTATGAACTTCTACTGGTACACCTGCTCTTGCAACAGCAGATGATACTAGAGTCTTGCCATCTAATTGTCCAGCATTACTCATAAACTTAAATCCAACTCCTGTTCTTCTATGAAAGATAGTATTGAACAATGTATTTAATCTCATGTAGATAGGACTATCAGAAGTGCCAGAGAATAATCCAGCAGCCAATGTAGCGCCGACTGGTTGTTTAACACCACCTGCTAATCTAGTTTGAATGTTGACCTCTCCAGTGACATAGAATCCAGATGGATGAACTGATCTTTTTATAGAATCTCTCCACTTGTTAATTGATTCTGAAACTCTTACTACATAAGAATAATCTTGATAGTATAAACTATCTTGAATTTTTTTAGAACCTTCTGATATATGTCCGTCTTGATTTATATAAGCACCTGAAGTTGTAATCTGAGCACCTATCGTTGCAGTACCAGTTAATGGGTCAGTTTTTACTACAACAGCAGTTTGACTACCAGATGTTGTAATTGTATCGCCAATTTCTAATTCACTTGTTGTCGCTGTATATTTTAAAAGAGGTGCATTAAAAGAGATAATTGTTCCTGTTGCACCAGATACATTTGATGTAAATGTTTCATCAGCAGATATTGTTCCTGAAACTGTTTTAAGAACAGCATAACGAGGAAATTCTAAAGTAGGAGCTGATGTAAAATCAATACCATGTTCAATGATGTTTAATGATGTTGCTCTACCAATATCATCACCAAAAGGTATCACGGTTGCACCAGTCACATTTAAAACAGAAAAAGAAGATTCATTAACTAAATTTCCACCTTGTTCTAATTCTACTCTACTAAAATCAGCCACCTCAGATGATGTTGTCGCCTCTAATCCTATAAATCTTGTGCCATCAATTGTTGCTGTTGGTAGAGATGTATAACCAGAACCACTTGCAATCATTCTTATATCAGTTATGTCACCTGTGCCTGAAGCATTTTGTTGAACAATTTTATTACCAGGTATTCCACCTAAAGCTGTTTCGTTCTCTAAAACAATATGGTCAGTTGCTTCCATACCATAAGGTTTATCTATTTCACTTTCTTGATTGACAACATATATTCTATCAGCAGTGCCGTCAAGATATTCTTCTTGTAATATTGCACCTGTTTCATTTTCTAATGCTGTTCTAACCTCAAAGTCTTGCATTTGAGTAGATGAATCTAAAAATTTACCACCACGACCGTTATCAACAGCATCCTCTAATAATAGATCACCTGATCCACCACCTGTGATTGTTCCTGTTTCTAACTCAACATGAATGTCTAAACTTCCTGTTTCAGGAGCGATACCACCATTGACAACGGCGACCACTGCCTCGGCAGTACCTGAACTAAAAGTTAATTCATCACCTTCTTCAAAATTTTGACCAGCAGCATTTACGATAACCTCGGTAACACCTGCACCTGATATGTCTTGTATCTGAACTCTGGCACCAGAACCTGCACCACCTGATATGGTTGCCTCATCACCAACTGTCAATGTACTACCATCGTTTGTAATTACAGCGGTCGATAGTGCTTGTGATACGGTTACTCCAATAGTGACATCTTCGTCATCATTTTTTATTCCTGTCACCTCAGCACCGTTTACGAAGGTGCCTGTTATCGTATCTAGGTTAAGTATGATCTCGATTATTTGTGTGCTGCCTTCCGTAAACTTCAATACGTTTTCTACGATTGCAGTTGCTTCATTTACTGTTGTTGATGAAGGATCGTTTGCTTGAGTTATTGTTTGACCCGTTAAAAAGATAGGATCTTGTGCTTGTTGTAAAGTTGTTTGTGTACAACGAATGAATGTTTGAACATTCCAAGAACCATCTGACACCCTTAACATATCATCTGTCGGTGTGTAAATTTCTGATGGCTCGTTAAATAATATTCTAAAGAAAGCCTGATGTGCTTTTGCTGTACCTTTTGCTCTATATAGAGATTTAATATTTTTAATTAATTTTCTTGTGTTTACAGCGTCATCTGTATCTCTAGGAATTGTATTAAGAAATTCCTCTTTCATCTGATTTAAGAAATCACTAATTACATGATCTGGATCAGAATAGTTTAATAACTGTTGAATGTTCTCTACTGGATTTGCACGATACTTGCCGACCTTAGCGGTCGCACCTGAAGTAGAACCAGTGACAGTTTCTCCTGTTATCCAACCATTGTTTGCTGAGATGAATAATCTGTCATTTGCTATGGTGTCTTCTGCTAATACAGTTGAAGTGGCACCTGAAGTAGAACCTGTAATTGTTTCACCTTTTGTAAATGATCCACCAAAAGTATTTTGTTCATCAACAACTTTACTATTTGCGTCTAAACCATATCTGTTTGTTTGATTTAATAATACAAAACTATCTGATACGCCTACTGTTTCTAAAAGTATATTATCTATTGCTGTAAATGTATCTAAATTTAATTCAGCAGATTCCATGAATAGAAAATATGAAGTAAGAAATTCTGTAAATTTAGGATGATCTGTTAATACAAATTCAGGAACTTGTTGTTTAACGAGTGTGGATAGTTTTTTTTTATTTGTTTTTTTCTTGTCCATTACCTAGCCCTAATAACTGCTGGTAGTTGTGTAACCTGTTCCTGCTTGTGAACTACCACTTTCAATTTCATCTACTGAAGCAGTTATGGTTGAGTTAGCAGTATCAATTGATAATACTTGATTTCTTACAGGAACAACATCATTTGAATCTGGTTGTACGGTTACTCTTATTTGAGTGCTAGCTGCACCATCAACATTTGAAATACTTGTAATATTAGCAGAAGTTAAAATTATTTCTCCTGTTGTATAATTGATTGTTCCAAAAGTTGAACTTGTGTATATTCTTGTCGTACCACTTAAATAGTAAACTCTTATGTTACCATTACCATCATCATCTAGGAAATGTTCGTTGGTCGAACTATCATCATTAATTTTAAATCCTGTTGAAGAAACAATACCACCACCTGATTTGTTGTGCTCAGTATGTGGATTATAGAAAGCATTATTAAATGATAAAGTATATTTTAATGCTGAACTTAAAGTAGGTGTAATGTATTTGTACATCTTAACTTTTGTAATATTTGATAATATTGATGTGTCAGCGTCATCTATCGTTTTTAATACTTCTGAATATCTAAACATACCTGTAAAATTTTCTAATGTATTTGTATTGTATTCTGAAACAGCATTTATTACGTTTGTTTCAAGTGTTGATGTATCTTTAGTTGTTAGACTAGAATCATATTTAAAAGTTGTAGTTAAAGTTATGAAAGTAGTTTCAGGATCAATAATAACAGGTGTTACCGAAGCGACAGCAAAAGATTTTAAACTTTTAACTAAACCTTCTTTTGTAACCTCAGTTAAATTAGAACCTGATTTTGCTTTGATAGAAATATAAACTTTTCCATAATCAGGAACGGCAGCGTCTTCGCCACCATAAACTTGAACTGATTGAGCGTTTGCATATAAACTTTTAACAAGAACTTTATAGTCCTCTGCCGTGACCGCCCTATCTTGTGATGTATAATCTCTTGGTGCATTATACTTAATTGACTTGATTGTTTCAGCAGCACTACCATTAGCAGCATTACTTAAAGTTGTAATTGTCACGTTTGAAAAATTACCGATTGATCCTGATAAAGTAAATGTAGTTGCACCATTTGGTTCAGCACGATTACAAGTTATATAATCTAGTATGACAATATTACCATCAGCGATTGCTTGTCCTAAAACACCATCACCAAAGTAAACTTCAAATCTTCCATCTTCAACTTCTTGTAAAAAATAAACTTTAGATGTAGAATCTAATGCTGTGATACCACTTGCTAATGTGTATGTGTTAGTTGTAGAATCTGAAACAGACTCTTGAACTTTAACAGTAAGAGTTGTTGTGTCAACATTATCATTTGGTATAATAAATCTTTGATCTGTATCAGAAGTGTTTGCCGTGTATTTGTAATTTAAATATGTGCCTTCATAAATGTCTAAATTAGAAAATTTATAAACACCATCTACTGGCGAAATACTTACATCAGCATTATTTACAAAAGCATAATTTGTGCCATCAACTGTCGTTGTAAATTGTGTTCCTCTTGACATTGTAAGTGTGGCACCAGAAGCATTGTTGACAACAACATCAATTGTTGCTTGTGAAGATGAAGCACTCCTTGGAGTGTATCCAACTTGTTTTGCTAAAGACACAACACTTGATCTTTGATCGGCACTATCAAGATACATTTCATTAGCTAACATATTAGCATTGTAAGCGAGATAGTGAGTATTGTAGGCAAGAGTATCTAGTAATATATTCATACCAGCACCTTCAAAATCATAATCTGTAAACTCATCTTGTTGTGTTAAAAAAGTTTTTAGATTATCTTTGATTCCGTCAAAGTCTAATTGTGATATATCTAGTTTAGTTGCCATATTATCTTAATCTTTCTAAAAATGTTTCTACTTGTATTGGCGTAGGTGTGTTAATCACATAAAAAGATACTGAAACGGAATATCCGTTTCTTTCTATATTAGGTTTATTAACAACTTCTACCATTTTACATCTAGGTTCGTAATTTTTAATTAATAATTCTATTTGTTTTCCCATGTAATGACTTATTTGAGGTGTTATATTTTCAAATAACAATCCTCTCAAATTAGATCCAATTTCAGGATGAAAAGGCTTCTCATAGTAATTTAAATTAATCAGATTTCGTACACTTCTTTTTACTGACTCTACATCTAACAATTTTTGAATATCTTTTGTAGCAGAATTTTGTTGAAAGTCAAGATTTAAATCTTTATAGATTCTCGCACTTCTTTTACTTTGATTTGTTAGTGAACCAGCGTCATAACTTGCCATATTTCTCTCCTAATACTATTTATATCGTAATTACCCACCTGCATTTACATTATTACTACCAGATGTCAAAGCACCTGCGTCAGCACTATCAGCCACACGAGCACATTTCAATCCTTCAACAAATACCGTTTCACTTCCTGTTTTAACAGTTGAAGTATGATTGGCACAAGTAGGCACAGGTGGAAAAGGATGTGCCACAGTAGAATCAGTTATTCTAGCAATAAGTATTTTATTTGCAAAGACAGTTCCTTGTCCTGGCGTTGCTAAAGTTGTTGTTGAAACACAAAGATGTCCTGTGCTTAAACTATCTCCTTTTCGACTTACTGCTGGCATTTTTTTTTCGTTTCTTTAAATAATATGTTTTACCTTTTATCTTATAAACTTTTTTAGGTCTAAATTCAGGTTCATAAGCAGTTAGAACCCAATCAATTATCTTTTTAAAATAATTCATTGGAGTGCCCTCCTATATTACTTTTTACTTTTCTTTTTTCTTAATGGCGGTTTAGTTGCTTTGAAAGTATTGTGTTTATTTGGTGTTAAAGTCATACCAGTTGGTACAGGCACTTTTCCTTCATCAATTAATTTTTGTCTATTTACTAAATGTTGTTTTTGAACATTCTCTTTATCACCACCGTTGTAAGCAACAGCGTGTCCTTCTTTCATCAACTTATCAGCAACATTATCACCGTTTATTGTTTTAAAGTTACCAAGAATACGACCAAATTTACCTTTCATATTCTCTCCACCTTTTGTTTTCTGTGATAATAAGATTGCTTCACCACCTAATAGTGAATTTAGTCTATCTTTTGCTGCTTGACCAAAAATCTTTTCCATTGCGTCAGATGTTCTACTTTCAGGAGTATCAATACCCATGATTCTAACTCTTTCATCTCTTAGCCAAACGCCAAAACCTAAATCCAAGTCAACATCAACGGTATCACCGTCAACTATTTTTACAATTTTGCATTTATACTCGTACATAGTTTTTTTCCTTTAAATAACTAATAATTTTATAATAACTATTTATAAGTGCTTGACGAAATCGTTAAAAAATGATATAATAAGAGTTAGAGTAGTGATGGAGACGGAACTGCTCGGGACGCACGGCGAAATTTCTAGAGTTTCGCCGCTAAATCCTAAATGTTCTAGTTTTGTTCTAAAAAACTGTTGCATTTTTGCAACATTTTGAATTTTTTTGGCATTTTCGGGATTTTTCCCTTGTAATTACTTGTTTTTTAGTATAGGATAAGAGTATATTATGAAAAAAACACATAAAAATAATAATTTTAACACCTGCGACACTTTGTACACTATACAAACGTCAAAAAATGTGATATTATTATTGTATATTATGAAAAACAACACAAAGGAGACTACATTATGTCAAAAGTAAAACAATGGGCAGAAGATACTGCCGAAAAATCAGTAGATAAGATTATTTTGAATTACAAAAATAACTTAATCACTAAAGAAACTGCAATTTCTGAAATTATGAAAGTTGATAACCTACAAATGATAGGTATTGATTCTGAAAATGTCGAAGAAGTTATCGAAGATACCTTTTACGATAAGGTGGCGTCATAATTATGAAAAAATTTTTAGAATATTTAACTATCGGTAACGCTGTTGTCGGTACATTGATGATGGTTGGCGCTGTCGGTGCAATAGAGATTGATAAATGGTTACAAGGTGGCGTGATGGCATTGTTAGGTGCCACTATGTTCATGCTTGCTTTGTATTCACAAGAATTATATAAGGAGGCAAAATGATAATTAAATTAGGAGATACAATTAAAGACGATAGAGGTAGAGAGGGAGAAGTAGTCAATATAGGTATTGCTACTGACAAATCAGATATCGCTGGCGAGTTAGGTTTGAGTGCCAAAGAATATGATACAGAATTAAACTATACAGGTGCTGTATCTTTTGGATCTAACTGGTGTTATTTCAATCAGATAAAAGAAGTTGTTAAAAAAAATGAATATGTCGAAGATACGTCATGGATGAAAGAAGATTCAGATGTTGATATCGCATTAAATTTAGAAGCAGAAGAAAGAATAGGTAAATAATGTTAAAAGGTGAAGAAGGATTTATTACAGCAATACTTACACAGGCAGTTGAAGACGCCAAGTATGTAGGTAATAA
>VTLG01007406.1_pt1 | contig 10190 bp, 6 predicted proteins | sample 4694571 | NCBI WGS metagenome assembly VTLG01 (sample SAMN12604809, study PRJNA352737) | marine metagenome | biome: ENVO:00000447; feature: ENVO:00000209|ENVO:00000569|ENVO:01000036; material: ENVO:00002151; isolation source: viral sequences binned using virsorter ... | reverse complement strand
GGGTATATGGAGATTACAATGCAAGTAACTTACGTATATCGTGGCATTGCTTACACAAAAATTGTGAAGTAATAACAGCACGGGGAGCACCTCAGAGTCGGACTCCCCTGCCCTTGGCACAAGCCTCCACGGAGATACCTTGAGCCGTCTAGACGGTGGGATAGACCACAAAAAATCTCGAGAAAAATTAGTACTAAGCAATATCAATTTTTAACAATCCATATCAATGGCACAACAATCAAGTAATGACCCAGCAAGCCTTACACGGCAAGGTCAACTGAATAGTGCAGGCAATCAGAGAGCACTATTTTTAAAATTGTTCAGTGGAGAAATGTTCAAAGGCTTCCAGCGTAATGCAATCGCTAGAGACCTTGTAATGAAAAGAACATTGAAGAACGGTAAGAGTCTTCAGTTCATCTACACTGGACGCACAAAAGCCGAGTATCATACACCCGGCAACAGCATCTTAGGTAACAGTGATGGTGCACCTCCAGTAGCTGAGAAGACAATTACATGCGATGACCTATTAATCAGTTCAGCATTTGTCTATGAGCTAGACGAGACATTATCTCACTACGACCTAAGAGGAGAGATCTCCAAGAAGATTGGATACGCTCTTGCTGAGAAGTACGACAGACTCATCTTCCGTCAAATTGCGAAGGGAGCACGTCAAGCTTCACCAATCACTAAGTCAAACTATGTTGAGCCCGGCGGAACACAGATCAGAGTAGGTACAGGTAACGCAACTAACGCTTACGATGCTGGACTACTTCAAAACGCTTTCTACGATGCAGCAGCTGCACTCGATGAGAAAGGAGTTTCTACTGAAGGTAGAGTAGCTGTGTTGAACCCAAGGCAGTACTACGAACTAATACAAAACGTTGGTTCTAGTGGTCTAATCAACAGAGACGAGTCTGGTGACGCACTACAGTCCGGACAAGGAGTCGTTGAAATTGCAGGCATCAAGATCTACAAGTCAATGAACATTCCATTCTTCGGATCATACGGTACTAAGTATGGTACTGCATCTGCAACAAACCCCGGTATCACAAGTCCCGGAAACGTTGGTTCATTCATCGGTGAAACAGCAGAAGACGCTAGAGCTTCTGTAACTGGAATCGAAAACAACTATGGTAACTCTACAGACTTCGCTAACAGCTGCGGACTAATCTTCCAGAAGGAAGCCGCTGGTGTTGTAGAAGCTATCGGACCACAGGTTCAGGTAACTTCAGGCGACGTTTCAGTTGTATACCAAGGTGACGTAATTCTAGGTAGACTCGCAATGGGAGCAGACTTCTTAAACCCTGCTGCTTGCGTTGAGTTAATTGCTGGTGCTGCTGCTGGTTCTTCTGGCAACGCTGCATTTGGTACTTCATACCCAGCTAACGCTTAATTTTTATTTTTTATACGGGAGCTTCGGCTCCCCTTTTTTCTTATGGCAACCACAACTATTGACATCGACACAGAACTGTCCGCAGTAAACAATATACTGGGGGCTATAGGTCAATCACCTTTAACAACTTTAAACTTTGATAACCCAGAAGTATCATTTATATACAATCTACTTCGTGATGCCAACGTAGACACGCAGGCAGAGGGGTGGCACTTTAACACAGAGAAGCATGTAAAATATACACCTGACTCTGTGACTGGTAAAATAGCTATAGGTAACGATATATTATCTATGGACGTTCATGATAATCATATACGTAGAGACTATAATCTCGTACGTCGTAACGGATATTTATATGACAAACAAACTCACACAGATGATTTTTCTACAATAGATAGTCTTGATCTTGATGTTGTACGATTATATAACTTTGAAGATCTACCTATTGTATTTAGACGATTTATAACATACAGAGCAGCCGCAGCAGCAGCTACACAATTAGTTGCAAACCCTAACTTAGTTAAACTGTTAGGTAATCAAGCTGGTTTAGCCAGAGCAGCTCTACAAGAATACGAGTGCAACCAAGGAGATCACAACATGTTTGGATTCCCTGACGATAGTGCACATCAAACTTACCAACCTTGGAGAAACCTTAGACGATAATGGCAAGCGTAACACAAACTATCCCTCAGTTCTCACTAGGTATGTCAGAACAGCCTGACAACCTAAAGTTCCCCGGCCAAGTAACAGAAATAGTAAACGCTATACCAGATGTTACAAAAGGACTATTTAAAAGACCGGGTGCTAAAAGAATAGGAACCAGTCCACTAGCTAATGTACAAAGTGGTGGGTCTTGGTTTCATTACTTTCGTGACGAGACAGAGGGATCTTACATAGGACAAATAGCAGCTGACGGACAAGTCAGAGTATGGCGTTGTAGTGATGGACAACAGATGAATACAGTTTATGGCACAGGAGGTCAGACTGCTATACAAAACTATCTAGCTACAAGCACACCAGAAAATTTACAGTTCTTAACTATTAATGATACTACATTTGTTAGCAGTCGTGATAGTACTAACTCTAATACCATAGTAGGAGAGACTGGTACATCAACAGCAAGACCAGATGCACACTTTGCAATGCTGGAATTACTACGAACAGAAAACGGAAGACAATATGGTATTGATGTATTTAGAACTGCTGATGTCACAACTCTTACTCGTGCTACACGTATTAAAATATCAGCTGATACTTTATTTGAAGGCGATGGGTCAGGATCGTGTCCCGGAATCGGTACACAAGTATTTAGTGTTGACTCAGGTTCAAAGAAAAACTTAATATTTAGACTTAATATTTTAGGGCAGCAAGGTGTTAGCCCTAATTATAATGCTAGTAGTGATGGACCAGACGGAGATAACTACCAGTGCAGCTACCAAAGAGAAGTAGTATTACTACATGGTGGTGAAGGTTGGGCTGTAGGTGATACAGTTACGGTAACTCTAGATTCTGCAAAAGGTGGAGGTGGTACTACCAAAGCACAGGCACAAACAACTGATGCAACCTATACTATACAGGTAGAAGAGGTAGAATCTACACAGGTAAACGCAACAATAAGTAGTAATGGTGATGGTCTTGTACGTCCAGAGCCTACACCTTTTGATGCTCAAACAGCTGTAACTGCTGATACAATTATAGGCGGAATTATAGCAGATCTACCTAGCGGAATTACAGGTAAACAAATAGGTAATGGTATATATCTATCTAGCTCAAACTCATTCACAGTTAACATTGTAGAAAATGACTTAATGAGAGTCATGCAAGGTTCAGTAAATGATGTACAAAACTTACCAAACCAGTGTAAACATGGATATATAGTTAAAGTATCTAACGCTTTACGAGCAGAAGAAGATGATTATTACCTAAGATTTGAAGGTCAAAATGATAAAGATGGTAGTGGATCTTGGACTGAATGTGCAGAACCGGGAATAACTACAACGCTTACTAACATGCCTTTAGTTATACAGCGTACAGCTACAACTGAATTTACTGTAAAACAATTTACTTATGGACAACGGGATGTGGGTGATACATTTACTAACCCAATGCCATCATTTGTAGGTAAACGTATTAACAAGGTACTATTCTTTCGTAATAGATTAGCACTTTTAGCAGGCGAGAATGTTGTTACATCTAGACCGGGTACATTAGGAGAGCCTAACTTCTTTATTGAAACAGCTCTAACAGTATCAGTAGCTGACCCTGTGGATATATCAGCTGCATCTATGTTTCCATCTGACTTGTTTGATGGTATAGAAATCAATGCTGGTTTACTTGTATTTAGTACAAACCAACAGTTTTTATTAGCATCAGATGATACAGTCTTTAACCCTGACACAGCTAAACTAAGAAGTATAGCTACATTTAATTATAACGAAAACATGGCTCCTATATCTCTAGGAACTACAGTGGCTTACATAGATAACTCTGGTAAGTTTAGTAGATTTAACGAGATGGCTAACTCAGCACGAGAAGGAGAGCCTAATATCATAGAAGTTAGTAAAGTTGTTCCTACATTACTACCTAAAGATATAGATTTAATAACTAACTCTAGAGAAAACTCTATTGTATTGATAGGTAAAACAGGAACTGACGAAGTGTTTGGTTATAAGTATTTCCAGACAGCTGAAAAACGAGTGCAAGCTGCATGGTTTAAATGGAAGCTGAACAATCCATTAACTTATCATTTTATTATTAATGATGAGTATTTCTTTTTAGATAGTGATTACTATTTACAAAGCATTAAGCTAGTACAGGCTGACTCAGATCCTAGTATAGTACAGGATAATGTAGACTTCTTATTACATTTAGATAACCATACTACTGTAAGTGGTGGTAGCTACAGTGCATCTACAAATCTAACTACATTTTCTAGTGTTAGTTGGTTAAGTTCTGTAACAACACCTAACCACGATCTAGTAGTAATTGATACTAATACTAACTCAACACGTCTTGGACGCTATGCTAAACCTACAGTCTCAGGTACAAGTTTTACTTTACCCGGTAATTGGTCTAGTGCAACACTTACGATAGGTTACATATATCCATACCAAGTTAAGATACCAACACTTTATCCTACTAAAATAGACGGACAACGATCTACAGCAGACGTGAACTCTTCTCTTGTATTACATAGAGTCAAGTTCCACTTCGGTAAGATAGGTCTATATGAAACCACACTTGAACGTGTAGGTAAAACAGATTATACAGAAGTATATGAGTCTACAGAACTTGACGAGTACGACGCATCTGATGCACCATACTTAGAAGAGTTTATTAAGACTATTCCTGTATATGAAAAGAATACAAACGTTGAGATAACACTCAAATCATCACACCCTGCCCCGGCTACATTAAGATCAATGTCATGGGAAGGCGATTACTCACCCAAATATTACCGCCGTGTATAACATACAACTCACAGAAACAGAACTTAGATACTTTTATTGGAGAATGAAAACCAATAAATGGTACGAACCCTACACTAAAAGAGGAATGACTCAAGTGCCATGGGAACCTTGGATGGCAGATACAATAAATAAACTAGAACCGATATATGAAAACCTCAAGTAAATACATTCACCCAATAACTTTAAAGGCTGCCCTAGAGGTGGCCTCTAATTTACGCTCAGACGACTTCAGAGAGCTCTCAGACGGCCATGGACTAGATCCACTATTATATCTAGCCGCCATGTCTGCTGACCCCTCTGCGGTCTATTTTACGGCTCCTAGCGGCAAGGCTGCTGGTGTGGCAGGCGTAGGAGACAAGGGCGATATTTGGATGCTTTGTACAAATGAAATCCATAAAGTACCGATTTTATTCTCAAGACAGGCAAAGCGGTTTGTCGATAGCCGTACGGAACCTTTACTTTGGAATATAGTTGACAGTCGAAACACAGCACATTTAAAACTGCTGAAGTTTCTTGGCTTTAAGTTTTTACGTAAGTTAAAACACGGGCCGAACAATGTAACATTTATTGAATTTTGCCGTGTGCATAGACGCTAATGCTGGAGCCAGAGCTGCTGCCAGACAAAGAAACAAAGAGAAGCATGCTAACTTTGCTCAGAACTCCTTAATGTTCTTTAACAAAGAGACAAGTTTAGCAAGAGCTCAAAACAGAAATGTAATGGGGTACAGTCGTGACCTCAGTGATGCTTACGTAAGAGCTATTTATACTCAAGGTAAGGGTCGTTTAAGAAATCAAAAACTCGTTGCACAATACTTTGGTAAAAAGAAGATTGACGAGGGTGGTAGAAGTAGAACATTTGGTAAAAAACAGTACCAAGGTTTACTCAGAAGCCAAGCAGAAATACAAGGTATAACACGTAACATGTTTGGTCGAAACATGGCATACGCTCAAGAAGGTGCAAGACGTAAGTTCCAAGCTGCTAATGCTCAAGCTAGACAAAAGCTAGGTATTCCTCCAGCATTTGGTGCTCCAGTTATGCTACCTCCAAAAGATTACTTTACAGGTGCGTTACAATTAGCAAGCTCTGTAGCAAGTATATATGGTGGATTCAAAACTAACTAATTATGACATCATCATTTCAGAACGTCGTCGGTACGCCACGAGATGCAGTCCCTGACATAAGTAAAACTAATTACTTACAGACATCTCCAGACATGACTGAAGCTGTTAATGAAGACAGCGAAAAAAGAATCAAGGACACTAAGGAGTTCTTTAAGCAACTTATAGAACTAGAGGAACTAGCCGCCAGTAAAATGGATAAACGGCTAGATGCCATTTCAAATATTGTTGGTACTATAGGTGATATTAGAAAAAACAGGTTAGCAAAAGAAGCTGACGGATTAACTAAAGAGTTTCTTAAAAAAGAAAGATTAGAATTTCAAGAACAAATAGGCACAGTTGTTGACGGAACAAAGGACAGCACTGCTTTCCAAGAAGCATTAGCTTTAGGTGAAATTGGCCGTGATACTAATTTAAAACTTGCAGAAAAACTTGACTTACAATTAGGTATTATTCCTGACGAACAGTTAGAAGGAAAGGTAAGTGAGCATATGTCTCACTATATTTCTCAAGGTAGACCTTTAATTGTAAATGATATCTTGGATCATTATGGTGCAAATAATGCAACCTCACAAGGAGAGTTTACAGATTACAGACGTAAAACTTTAGATGGAGTTTATCGAACCGTAATTTATAACTGGTTAGCATCAGGTGGTGATCCTACTGACCCTCGTTTAGAACGGCAATTATTTGAAAAAGTTTTACCAGTATATAATAAACAACTTAATACAGCACAAAAATCATTTGTTTATAAGTTACAAGAAACTCAAGAAAACGAAAGAGAAAGAGTTATTGATGACAGAATTACTGATGCTGTACTAAAATCTAAATCTAACTTTTATGGTACAGAAGGAGTAGTTGCTGCTGTAAAAGCAGAAAAGAACTATACCAGTGCACAGGCACAGGACTATGTTTATGAACGTGTTGGAAACTTAATTAACAAAAACGTACTTACCCCAGACGAAGGTTTAAGAATAATTGATGAAATACCTTTTACACCTACTAATGAGCCGAATAAAACATACGAAAATGTTGATGCTTATTTAGACTCTATAAAAAATAAAGATAGTGTATTTTACGCTAAAGCTAGTGGTAGAGTACAGACACTTAAAAAAATTATAAATGACAAAAAATCAGACATACATCAAGAGGTAGTAAACACAAGTACTATCGCAGCTAGAGAGTTTGAAAGAGACGAGATAGAACCTTTAATAGCAGCTAGTGACGATGGCACTTTAGAAATGTCACAGATACGAAGTTTGTATGAAGAGTTTGTAGAAGCTCCATGGTATATAGAAGGTGTAACTAACATTCCTAAAGCCCTAGAAAGTATGCACAACAAAACACATACAGGTGGTGTTAGAGACAAGCAAGTTTTAACTGCTAATAAATTTGCATCTGAAATTAACACAGCTATGGACGATGTAGAATTACTGTATAGAGAAAAACAAACTTTAGAAGCTGTAACTAAACTCGGACTTAGTGATTCTGATGCTGTTAAAAGATTACAAGATGAATTTAAAAGGCAGATATATGGTGAAAATGGTAAAGATCTCGAAGCGTTAGAAATGGCTATAGGCTCAGGTCAGTATACATTTCAACAACGTCGTGATGAAATTTTTGCGGATATGAAAACTCGGTTTGACGAGATCATAAAAGCACCAGCTGTAGTACCAATGAGTGAAGCTGTTGGTGATTTACTAGCACTCAGAGCTCAGGTTAATAAAAATCCAAATTTACTATATAGCAAAACAGCTCTTCAAGGAGAAGACGTAAACAGTCTATTTGACTATCTAAATACTGGTGGAGAACGAAATAAAGAATTAGGGCAGTTTTATAAAAATGCACGATTTAGAATTGTAGAAGATGGTCAAGTTAAAGTGCTAGGTGGTTATCAAGCTGCTGAAATTCGAGGTAAAGAGCTCGGTATCTATGACCAGAAAGGTAAAAAGTTAATGAACTTTAACGCTAAGATTCTAAAAGATTACAAATTAGTCAATGACGTAGAAAACAAAACTACTGCTTCAAAAGTTACACGAGCATTTTCTGATGGTAAAGGTGAGAAGATGACAGAGTTTCTTACTCAACATGCTATAAATAGAAGTGGTGGTACAACTCAAGTCGAAGATACTGGTTATACTTATAAATCACGTAGTGGTTTTACCGGTAAACGAGAAGGTGTAACAAGAATGGATGGTGCTCGCATTGTAAAACTAGCACAAGAAGGCTCTACTGATTTTGGTCGTTACCTTCTTTCTAATGAAAATATACTGTTGTTACATGAAAACGGTATGATAGACTTGACCAAAGAGTTTACAGAAGATCAGCAAAGTTTAGCTGTGATTAATCTTATGGCTTTAAATGCTAATCGTACAAATTCTATTAGTGGAGCTGTAACTGAAGACACCAAAAACTTTAGAAAGCTGACTAATTTTTCATCTGAAGAGTTAGAAGCTATTAAACAGGTATTCCCTAACTTAAGTGAAAACTATTTTGCTCAATTCCAAACTTTAGAAAAAGAGGTTGCTCAACTAATTCTTAGTGATTTAGAAAAGTATCAACAAGATATAGCAGCAAATAGACAGAAGAAGAAAGAAGAAAAAGAAGCAGAGAAACTAAGAAGATCAAAATTAAGTAAACAAGAACTAAGAGGCAGATGACTGATTCCTATGGATTAAGCGACGAAAATGTCGATTTAGCTGCTGAACGTGTTGAAGATTATTTAAGCGAAATAGAAGCAAGAGACGCAGCACGAGTAGCAGCTGAACAAGAAGCTTCAGCAAATGAAGATCAGGCATTAGCTCAACAAGAAGATCCGAGAAATGCGGAAACATGGGGAGCTAAAGCTTTTATAAAAGAGGGTCAGTCCATCTTATCAGGTGGCTTACAAGATACTGCATCCTCTATTGCCACCTTTCCTGAGCGTACAAAAGATGCGTTGTCAGGAGAAATGCAAAGAGAGAGGGAAGAGACTGGTACATATAAACCAGAATGGACACCTTTTGACGCATACGATAACCCTATCGAAACCAAAACATGGTGGGGCAAACAGCTACGAGGTCTAGTACATTTTGGATCTCTAGCAGTTGGTACAATAGCAGCAGCTAAAGGTGTCGCAGCTACAGGAATTGTATCTATACCAGCTGGTTTAACTGCTATTACAAGTAGTACACTAGCTAGAGGTGCAGCTGTCGGTGCTGTGTCTGACCTTGTATCTAAAGAATCAGACGAGCAGAACGCATTAGGAGCTTTACGTGATAGATATGGTTGGGCTGACACCCCTATATCTACAAAAGATACTGACTCTCCTGTTATGATGAAAATAAAAAACATCGTAGAAGGCATGGGATTCGGCTTATTCTTTGACGGATTAGCCTACACACTTAAAAAAGGTAGTCAACCTGTTATTGACCAGATAGTAAAGCGTAATAAAAGTATTAAAGATCAGACAGTAGAAGCTGGTGTTGCACAGCTCCGTCAAGGAGAAGTTGAATTTAGAGCTGATAAGAACGCACCTATATCTGATGCACACCAAGGAGCACATACATCTGAGGTAGAACCACAGGTAGCTCGTGAACAGTTATCAAGGACTCGCAAGGAGTGGGGTCAGGAAGAAGGAGCAACAGGCTCTGTAACCAGACCACTTGAGCGTGAGCGTATAGCACAAGAAGGAGCTACAGATGAAGCTACAGTCGAACGTATTATGCGTGGACTAATGAGTAGCGATAAGTTTGCTAAAGAGTTAAAAGCTGCAAAAGGCAACAGGCAAACTTTAGTTAATACATATAGAGAATCTATTGAAGCACATCAACGTATTACACAGGGTAGAAATGCTGCTGATATGTCAGCTGGTGAGTACTTAAAAGACTTGCTTGAAGCACAACCTGATATAGTTGATGGAGAAGCTATTTGGACATCTAAGAATGTAGTTGTTGCTGACCTTGTTTTAGGCTCGCTAATGAAACAACTTAGAGATACAGGTATTGCTGCTCGTGAGATATCTGATTTAGTAGATATTAATGATATAGATGGACCAGCTAAACAGATAGTTGATACCATGTTAACAGCTTTATACGAAACAAAGAAAGCTAGATTTGTAAAATCTGATTCTTTTAGAAACTTAAAAGCTGGTAAGCAAAGAACTGTAGCTATAGAAGATGCTGTTCAGCAATCAGTAGCAGATTCTAAAGAGTCGATTATGTCGATAC
>VTLG01005609.1_pt1 | contig 10190 bp, 18 predicted proteins | sample 4694571 | NCBI WGS metagenome assembly VTLG01 (sample SAMN12604809, study PRJNA352737) | marine metagenome | biome: ENVO:00000447; feature: ENVO:00000209|ENVO:00000569|ENVO:01000036; material: ENVO:00002151; isolation source: viral sequences binned using virsorter ... | reverse complement strand
TTCATTTTTAATTAATTAAATAAGTTTTTAATTGAAAGTAAAAAATACTTTCATTAAGGGGTGTTCAATACACCCCTTAAAGCTAGTATTATTGATACTTAATAAACTTTGAATTATAAAAATATTTAAGTTTATTTTTTAATATCAATGCATTTATATATTTTTCTTGTATTTTTCTTATTAACTCAATATCACTTAAAGTTAATTTATCTGATTCAAATACATAATCAATTTTACTTAAATCATGTATAAGTTCAGTAAATAACTCTAAATTAGAGTTATTTTTTATAAGTTCACTAATAATCATAATAATTTATCCTTACTAACGTCTATAACGGCTATTTTCATTAAATTATTATATCTAACATTCAAGAATGCTACTTTATATTTTTTAGCATTCTCCTTACTAACGTATGCACCACTAACAAAAGGATTCAAGTTTTGAAAGTCTTTATTAGAGTTATAATGCTCTAATATTTCACGTTTACTCTTAAAGTCACGCCCATAAGCATTTCTTACTGTCAATGTGTGATTCATTTTTTTAATTAATTAAAGTTTGAAAGTAAAACTATTTATTTAAAAATAGTTTTTTATAACCTTGATTAATTCAAGGCTATAAGAAACTATTATTTATTCATACTCTTTTAATATCCTTTTATATTCTTTAATTGATATACTAATACAACTTGCATTAATAGCTTTATTTTTTAACTCTTGAGGTACTGAATATACACCTCTATTAGCTACGTCATAAGCTTTTAATATTCTCCCAGTATTAGCAATATGCAAATAAATATGTTGCTCATTACCGTTAATATCGTTATTGGCTATAAGCTTAATTAAACTTGATGTTTCAATTAATTGCTTATTCTCAATTGGTGTAAAGTTCATAGTTTTTAAATTAATAAAGTGAATAAAAAAAACTAACTCTATTAAGAGTTAGTTAATAATTTTTGTGATTCGTATTTTATAAGAATTTCTTTTTTTAATTCTTTAAATACTTCTATATGTTGTAAAGTTTCTAATTTTTCTAATACTTCTGCAAGTTCAATATCAGATAAATTAAGAAATAATTTTAATTCTAAATAAATTGAATTGTCCATAGTTTAATTAAATAAAATTGTATAAGGATATATTTAATTATATATCCTTAAGTTCATTTATGGCAAGTATATTTAATACTTGTTTTTGTTGAAATTCTGAACCAGTTTTTAAAACTTGTATGCATGCCTTATTATCCCTAGAGATATTAAGCTTACAATCTGCGAAAGTACTTTTATTAAGACTCTCAGTAATAACTGAGGTTAAAACAATTCCAGCCAAGGTATAAAAACCAGACCAGATAACGAAATTTTTTAACATGAGTTTAATTAATTTAGTGTTGTTTAGTTTTAGTTGAGCTGTGAGAGTATCTAAGCTTCAGATATAAGTTATCTAGCTTATAGATAGTTAACGTTTATCTGAATAGCTTAGAGAGTACTCTGGTTAGATGTAATACCTATTGTAGAAATCAGGATAAGTGAGTATGTGCTTTACTGCTGATATGTTGTTAGAGTTTACAGCGGCTCTAAATTTATCCCACGCAATAGGTGTTAAATCTTTTTTAACTTGTTTTAGATTAGTTCTAAATTGGATTAGAATACCTAAGAGAATTCCTTGTTTCATGAAAAATTAATAAGATAGATTTTCAAGTTGCTAGATAAGTTTTATTTCTTATCTATATATATTATAGCATAAAATATAAAAGTATACAACTAAATACACTAATATATCAATATCTTTACAAACTGTAACAATAGGGGGGTGGTGTAGCAAATGTTACACACATATTTACTATGTGGGGGAACTTAAATATATATTGCTTAACTTTTTGGTTCTATGCGAATAGCAAGTTCTGGAGCTTGAATATTTACTGTTTCTACGGATTCACCAACTACTTTGCCTAAAGAATCTAAGATTTGTGCTGCTGTTTGAAGTTGACCTTTTGATACGGCTTTGTTGAAGAGTCGCATACGCATTGCTTGTAAGCGAGGAATCATTTTATCTCTTTCTTTTAACCAATCTTGATCATTCCATTCTTTAACTTTATTCCAATCAGCCCAACCTGTAGTTTCTGAAATACCTTCTCTATGAGAATGTTCTATGACAAGTTGTCTGGTAGTTTTACCTTCTAGTTGTTTTGAGTATAGACGTTGACAACGAGCTTCTATAACTGCTCTTGAATTAGTACCACCTGTATATTTTTGTACACGAGGTTTACGTTGAGGTGCTGGTAGGTCGTAGTTTAGGTTGTTGATAAAAGATTCAGCCACGGACTTAGTCTTTATAGGGGTTATTATTCTGATAATAGCCTTAAAAGTATAAAATGCGAAAGAAAATGAGTAATATTATGAAAAAAAGGGTTATATGAGCCTAAATGAGGTCAGTTTAAGATATGCACAAGGGGAGGTGTTCAATAGTGAGAAAAGATTTCGGGTGCTGGTTGCTGGAAGAAGGTTTGGAAAGTCATATTTGTCCTGTATTGAGTTGTTAAGAGGAGCTATTGAAAGACCTGGAGAGGTTTATTTCTATTGTGCTCCTACATATCGAATGGCAAAGGATATTGCATGGAAGGAATTGAAGAGATTAGTGCCTAAAACATGGATACAGGCTAAAAATGAGACAGATTTGAGATTAGATTTAATAAATGGGTCAAGTATTGAGTTGAAAGGTACTGAAAATGCGATGGCATTGAGGGGTAGAAGTTTGGCTGGTGTTGTATTAGATGAAGCTGCATTTATGGATCGAGATGTGTGGGCTGAAGTTATTAGACCTGCATTGGCTGATAAGCAGGGTTGGGCTTTATTTATTAGTACACCTGACGGTACTGCCAGTTGGTTTTATGATATGTGGTGTTTTTGTGGAGAGCAGGAGTGGGATGATTGGCAAAGGTGGAGTTTTACTACTGTAGAGGGGGGTAATGTTGCAAAAGAAGAAGTTGAAGCAGCTAGAGGTCAATTAGATGCAAGGACATTCAGACAGGAATTTGAAGCTAGTTTTGAAAATCTTACTGGTTTGGTTGCTGTTAGCTTTGGTGATGACAATATTGATAAAAATGTACAGGATTTTCATTTGATGCCCTTGTTATTGGGTTTAGATTTTAACGTTGACCCTATGGCAGGGATCTGTGCTGTAAGACATGATGATAATTTGTATGTCTTTGATGAGATTATGCTGACAGGAGGTGCTACTACATGGGATTTTGCTGAAGAAGTTACAAGAAGATATGGGGTAGATCGAAGAATTATTGCCTGTCCAGACCCTACGGGTAGTGCAAGAAAGACCAGTGGGGTGGGTGTTACAGATCATATGATCTTAAGAAGGTCTGGTTTTACTGTTATGAGTCCTAAATCACCTTGGAAAATTAGAGATAAGATTACTGCTGTTAATACTGCTTTGCTTGACGCAAATGGAATAAGACGAACTTTAATACATCCTCGTTGTAAAGAATTGATAAAAGCACTAAGAACTCTTACATATGCACCAAATACAGGACTTCCTAATAAAAACTTGGGTGTTGATCACGCTTTTGATGCTTTTGGTTATCTTTGTCTACAGCAATTTAACCTTGCAAAACCAGAGACATTAGGTCAGACTTCGTTTAGAATATATTAAGAACTACCTAATTCTTATCATGTATCATTCAACTACTAAGAAAAAGAAGAAGAAAAAGAAGGGAGGTAAAAAACGTGGCGAATGTTCCTGTAAATAAAACTCTTTACGCCAGAGTAAAAGCTGAAGCTAAACGCAAATTTGCTGTTTATCCTTCTGCTTATGCCAACGCATGGCTTGTGCGAGAGTACAAAAAACGTGGTGGAACTTATCGAGTAGCTAAGAAAAGTGCCTCAAAAAAGAAAAAGTAGCAGAACCAAAGGTGGTTTAGACCGTTGGTTCAAAGAAAAATGGGTAGATGTTAAAACTGGCAAGCCTTGTGGTCGTCAAAAAGGCGAAAATAGAGGCTACCCAGCCTGTAGACCCAGTAAACGTGTATCAAGTAAGACACCTAAGACTACTGGAGAGATGTCAGCAGCCGAAAAAGCAAGATTTAAGCGTGAAAAGACGAGTAGTAAAAAAATAAGTTATCAACATAGACGAAAAAAGAAGAAAAAATAAGTGTAAATTAGCCGTTTTAACGGTAATATGGTTTTATATAGATAAAATCAATGCCAAAGGGATCTTATTCTGCTAAACAACGGAAATTAGCTGCCGTTGCACCCCCTAGAGATAAAATTACCTCTGCTGATTTTAAGAAATTGAATAAAAAGAAGAAAAAGAGGAAAAAGAAATGAAAAAAAAGAAAGAACTTACAGCTAGACAAAAAACTGCATTGGCAAATCATAAAAAGAAAGGAACTCATACTGCACAGCACATGAGGATAATGAAAGAAGAGATGTTAAATGGTAAAACATTTATGCAGGCTCATGCTATTGCTATGAGGAAAAAAGGAAAATGAGAAAAAAACGTAAACAAGTAAATTTAAGTGTAGGTAGAGGTGAAAAGTCTAAAACAGGTGGCCTGACCGCAAAAGGTCGTGCGAAATACAATCGTGCTACTGGTAGTAATTTAAAAGCACCAGTTACAGGAAAAGTAAAACCTGGAAGTGCAGCAGCAAAAAGACGTAAATCTTTTTGTGCAAGAATGGGTGGAATGAAAGGACCATTAAAAAAACCAGACGGTACACCAACAAGAAAAGCGTTAGCATTAAGAAAATGGAGATGCCCTAAAAAATGACTTACGCATTACCAGGAATGTTTAAAACCAGTATCACAGCTACATCCTATGTGGGTGGTACTGATAGTCCTTTTACTCGTAATCGTGCAGTGCTCGACATGATTAAAGGTTGGGAAATAATGAAGGCTGTTACTGAAGGCACAGAATATCTTAGAGAAAACAGTGAAGCTTTTTTACCTCTTGAACCAAGAGAAGATTATGATGCTTACCTTGCAAGAGTAAATAGATCTGTATTTAGCCCTTTTACACAGAGATTAATAAGAGCAGCTACAGGTCTTGTATTAAGAAAACCTATAACACTTATAGGTGATCCTTATTGGACTGAGATGTTTAAGATGGATGTTGATGGTTGTAAATCAGATTTAGATGAATATGCAAGAAGATTATTGATGTGTTCTCTTACTTATGGACAAAGTCATATTCTTGTTGATTACCCTGCTCCTTCTGGAGCGTTAAGTTTGGCAGAAGAAAGACAACAAAATCGTAGACCTTATTGGATAGAAATAGATCCTACAAATATTTATGGTTGGAGATTAGATAGAGAATCTAATTATGGAAATCTTGTACAGGTAAGGATTGCAGAAAAAGCTGTATTACCTGATGGTGAATTTGGTGAAAAGATATACGATCAGATGAGGGTTATCGAACCTGGTAGGTATCGTGTTTTTAGAAAGAAAGAAACTGTTGAAGATATGTATGAAGAAAATGATGGTGCTTACTCAGGCAATATGTCTAGTCCAGCAGGTGAGAAAGATTTTGAATTATCAGAATCAGGTAATTTTTCTCTTGGTGAAATACCTTTAGTTACTATTTATTCTGGCAAGGTAGATAATATGACAAGTAAACCTCCTTTACTTGATATTGCGTATTTAAATCTTGCACATTTTCAAAGACAAGCTGATTTAATTCATAGTTTGCACGTTGCATCTCAGCCAATGCTAGTAATGGAAGGATATGATGATCAGACAAAAGATTTAGCTATTTCTGTTAACTATGCAATGGCAACTCAGCCAGGTAATAAAGTTTATTATGTAGAACCTGCAAGTAGTGCTTTTGATGCTCAATCTGCTGAAATTAAAGAATTACAGATGCAGATGGCTACCTTGGGAATATCTACTTTAAGTCAACAGAAATTTGTAGCAGAATCTGCTGATGCCAGAAGATTAGATAGAGTTGATACAAACTCAATGCTTTCTATGGTGTCAATGGAACTTGAGCAGAAGTTACAAAAAGCATTTAACTTATCTGCACAGTATGTAGGCATAGAACCACCTGAAGTAAAAATAAGCAGAGACTTTGATATTGAAAGATTAATTGGACAAGATGTAGCAGCATTAACAGCTTTATTTGATCAACAAGTTATAGATAGAGAAGAATTTAGACAGATCCTTGTACAGGGAGAAGTTTTACCTGCTGCCAATGAAGAGAAAGAACCTACAACTGAAATCCAAGAAGAATCTAAACGTGAAGGTGCAACATCAGAACAGGTTGATAAACTTATTAATGCTTTGATGAGAGATGGCAACTAAAGAAGATTTAAGTTTAGCTCAAGTAACAGCGTTAGTTCGCTTAAAAAATAAAATTGATTCCTTACCAAGACCTGTTGATGGTAAGCAAGGAAAACCTGGAATACAAGGGCCAACTGGTCCAAAAGGTGAAAAAGGTATTCAAGGGCCTAAAGGTGAACAAGGACAGAAGGGTAATAAAGGAGATAAAGGTAATGAAGGGCAAAGAGGACCTCAAGGACCACAAGGTATAAAAGGAGATCCTGGAAATAAAATAATTAGTGGATCTAAACAACCAGAACCTACACAAGGTGAAGAGGGTGATTTTTATGTACAGAAAAAACCTTTGGTATTTTATGGACCAAAAAGATTAGAAAACTGGGGTGAAGGGATTCCTTTATCAAAAGAAGCTACTGATGATACAAAAAGTTCTTTAACATTAGCTGGAGTTTTACCACAGGGAGATACAGGTTCTGGTAGTGCAACTGTAGAGATAGGAACTACAACAACAGGAAATGCTGGAACAAATGCAAGTGTTACTAATACAGGAACAAGTAGTGCTGCTGTTTTTAATTTTACAATCCCTAGAGGTGCTGACGGTACAAATGGAACTAATGGTACAGACGGAAGTGATGGTGCAGATGGAGCAACAGGTGCTCAAGGTCCAGCAGGTAATGCTGCAACAATAGCAATAGGAACTGTTACTACAGGATCAGCAGGTTCTAGTGCAAGTGTTACAAATGTAGGAACATCAAATGCTGCGGTATTAACTTTTAGTATTCCAAGAGGAGATGCTGGTAGTAATGCAACTGTTACTGCTGGTAATGGAATATCAGTTTCAAATGGTGAAGTTTCCATAGATAATAATGCTGTTTTAGACGGTGGAACTTTCTAGAAAAGACAGAATATAATTCATGTATTAAAATAAAATTAAAATAATTTTTTTTATGTCTAAACATCTTGATTATGTTCAGCAAGCTGATGGAACATACAAGTGGGAATTAGCAGAAATCCCTGCTGTAAAATCTACTCCTGTAGAAACTCCAAAAGCAAAAAAAGAAACTAAAAAAGTTTCAAAGAAAAAATCCTCTAGCCCATTATCTGACTAATCCATGGCAATCGAAGAAAAAGTAGTTCAGTCTGAGTCTGTGACTCCTACTGATCAGTCTGTGACTGAAACTCCTTCACAAACACAAACACAACCACAAGCACCAAACTTAGATTCTGTAAAAGCAGAATATGAAGCTAAATTAGCTGCTGCACAAAAAGAAGCTGCTGAAGCAGAAGAAAAATTTAAAGGCATTAAATCTAAACTTGATGATGTCTATAAACAAAAAGAAGAAAAACGTACAAAAGATTTAGAAGACCAAGGACAATACAAAACTCTTTGGGAAGAAGCCAATAAAACAAATCAAGAAAAAGAGCAAAGAATTTCTTCTTTGTCTCAACAAATAGAAGATATGAAAACTTCTAGCGAAGTAGCATCTACAAAACAGACAGCACTTGCAGCTATTAGTAATCTTGGTGCGATTAACGCAGAACAAACCTTATCATTACTTCAAAATAAACTACAAAAAAATGCTGAAGGTAAAGTAGTTGTTCTTAATGGTGGAGTAGAACAAGATTTAGGTGCTTATCTTACAAGTCTTAAAAATCCTGGAAGTGGATGGGAACATCACTTTAAACCAAGCACTGCTGCTGGAATGGGTGCAAAACCAAGTCCTATTGGAAATGTGTCGGGTGGCTCAGAAAATCCCTGGAAGACTGGCAATTTGACGCAACAGCTTATAATGGAGAATGAGAACCCCGATCTTGCATCTGTGATGAAAAGAGAGGCTCAAACTAAATAGTTAGTTTCTGTGAAACTAACGCCTTAATCCGTGATTAGGGTATCGCAAAAGTAACAAGGTAATCTGAATGGCTGCTCCGTTTCAGAATTATTCTGGCGGTGTCCTATTAGCGGACATCGTTAAGAGAAATAATCTCAGCACATACGTTTCCGAAGCTATAAAAGAGCGTAGTGCATTTTTACAATCTGGTGCTATCACTCGTAATTCATTATTGGATGCAAGTGAAGGTGGTACTAGAATCCAAGTTCCTGAGTTTAACCCAATAGCTCCAACAGAAGAAATTCTAACTGGTGCTGCAAACTGGGGTACATCAACTGCTGGTTATTTAACACCACAGAAGATTGGTACAGGAACACAGATTGCAACTATCTGTCATAGAGCATTTGCTTATGCTGTAGACGATATTGCAGTTTTAGCTGCTGGTGAAGATCCAATGGGTCACATCAGAAATCAGCTTGCAGATGCAATCAACAAATTAAACAACGCTAGATTGTTCTCACATTTAGCTGGTTTATTTGGAACTGCACTTTCAAGCAACAAGCTAGACCTAGCAAAAGCTGGTGCTAGTGCTACTGAAGCTAACTTCCTAACTGCTTCTGCTATTGCAAAAGCAAGAAACCTACTTGGAGAAAGAGGTGAGGATCTAGATATTCTTATCGTTCACCCAACAGTTGCTTACTACCTATATCAGGTTGGTATGTTAACTTTCTCTACTTCTGCTTTATCTACTGGAACAGGTATCCAGTGGGGTGGCGGTGGTGTTGGAATCAGCGACAGAGCAGTTGGTGAATTTGCTGGCTGTACAGTTGTTGTTGACTCTGCTGTTAACACAGTTGCACCATCTAGTTCAAGTGGTCATCAGATTGAGTTCTTCTGCTACTTAACTACTTCTGGAACAATCCTAGAAGGTCAGCAATCTGCACTAAGAATTGAAGCTGAAAGAAACATTCTTTCTAAGCAAGATGTTCTATCTGTTGATTATCACACTGCGTATCACGTTATGGGTACTAAGTGGAATGATGCTGCTGACAACCCAACTAATGCAAACTTAGCAACAGCTAACAAGTGGGCTATCACATATGATGCTGACTTGATTCCATTAGTTCAGTTAACAGTTAACTCTCCTCTTGATACTTCTACTTATTAATCGTAAGATTAAATTAGTGGTCATAAACCTCATCAATTATTGGTGGGGTTTTTTCTTTACGCTACAATAAAGCTAAATTACTTTTTGAATCGTGGCAGCAACTATAGACGCTACATTATCGGGAACTTCAGCTAATAGTTATGTTACTTTGGCACAGGCTAATAGTTATTTTGAAACTGTACCTGATTCAAGTACTTGGACAAATAAAACAGACGATCAAAAAAACAGGGCATTAATAGATGCAACTAGACAGATAGATACTTTAAATTTTTATGGAGACAGATGTGATAATGGTCAGGCATTAAAGTTTCCTAGAAACAATTATGAAGTAGATGATGTTGAACTCTCTTGTACAGTAGTTCCAAATAATATTAAATATGCACAGTATGAACTAGCTAGAGCATTGGCAAATGATACTGATGCTATTACTGGTAACAAAGGAACTGTTGGAACACCTGAAAAAGTAAAGATTGGTGATTTAGAAGTTAATTACAATAAAAGTTCACAGGGTATGGGTACACCTAATAATCTTTTTGACATATATCCTTTTTTACAAAGTTTTCTTGGAGCATATTGTTCTGGTGGTAGTGGCAGTTATCAGTTAAGAGTAATGAGGGGATAATATGGCAGCAATAGATGATATTTTTAAAAGTATTCCAACTCAGGTATTATCACAGTTTGGTCAGACTTTAACTTATGTAAAAACAACAACACCTCGTACATATAACCCTACAACTGGTGCTGTTACAGGATCTGATACAAGTGTTTCTATAAAAGCAATTATTTCTCAAATAAATTCAAATGAAAATGAAGGAGTTTATCAAGGAACTGATTTAAGAGTATTAATAGGTGCAGAAGAATTAGGAAATTATTATCCTACACAGGCAGATCGTATTCAATATACGCAAGCAGGTTCTA
>VTLG01017361.1_pt1 | contig 10191 bp, 21 predicted proteins | sample 4694571 | NCBI WGS metagenome assembly VTLG01 (sample SAMN12604809, study PRJNA352737) | marine metagenome | biome: ENVO:00000447; feature: ENVO:00000209|ENVO:00000569|ENVO:01000036; material: ENVO:00002151; isolation source: viral sequences binned using virsorter ... | reverse complement strand
ATGACCTATCGGTTTCTTCGACGAGCTTATTCAGTTCATCGGTAATGCGCATTGCTGAATGATCCTCGACAAGGGATCCCATCCCTGCCCTTGAGATCGAGTCCACGACAATCAACTTGATATCATATTCTTTAATCTGCCACCGCACTGAATCAATAATGTCCAGAAGGCTTTTGCCGCGGACATTCAGAAACCGCAACGGCCTATCGTAATCGAGTCCGAGTGCCAGGTTTATCCCTGCAAGGCGCCGTTTCATGGATGATGCGTTGCGTTCAAGGTTAACGTACAGGGTGTTGCCCTGCTTCGTACTGAAGAGTGTATTGTTTCCGGCATCAACTGATACAGCCATTGCCATAGAGATAAATGATTTACCCTTCTTCGGCAGGGCGTTCACGATTGTGCCACCGCCCTTGATAATCAGCCCATCCACGTACTGTTCCACTTCTAGGGTGGGATCACCGTAAACCATGTCGGCTGTGATGCCTTCCTGTACGTGTATAGGCCATGCATCGAACGTAAAGGTAGTCATATCCCTTGTGAGATCGTCACGATCATATATCGCGCTCAGACCGCCAAGTCCCTTGTCCTTTACCAGATCACCGCAGAACGCTTTCCTCTGTGCAGACTTCTCGAAATTGAAATTGTCATAGCCGACGAGTTCATCGTTCAGATAAACTTCCAGTCTTCCATGAATTCCTGTCTTTTCCTGGCGAAGATCCTTCTCAGGAGCATAGAAGTGTAGAAGGTTCTGGTTCTTTATCTGTCGATAGGCTTCAACGCCACTACCGTTTTTTCTAACTTCCAGCGTTTGAGTGTGGATTTCGTTTAGCACCTACTCCCCCCTCTGATGATCTTCTTTCGCTTCGATAATTGTTTGGACTGTTTTGTAACTGGCTTATCTGTCTGAGTTCATCGCGAAAGATATACATTTCATTAATGACTTCATCCCTGTTAATCTGCATGCTTTCTCTTATCTCTCTATTCCACATATCTGTTTTCTTTGATTCAATCCACACTCTATGTGCATAGTCAGTTAGCTTCTCATTCTCCTCAAGCAGAAGGAACAATGTCTTAAATATATGAGGACATAAATTACAGCCATTATCTTGGTTGTCATTTTGTACCATACGCAGCAGTTCTTCGATAGATTCCTGCGTATCGTCACTCATCGGTATGTCCATAATCATCTCCTTAATTTCCAAACAGGGCTGTACTCACTGGAACATCACTCATAAGTTCATGAGACTATCGGAGCTAAAGGAGATGTCTAGGGACTAGTCCCACCCTTAAAGGGTCAGCCAGATCAATCTGGCCGTTGTAAAAACTAGCGGACTCCCAGAGATATTTAAGGTGTTCTGAAAACCTACGTTTTCGACCATTGGGATCACTCCCTTTGACCTCGTACAAATGTTTTGTAACGAGTGACCATTACCTAATCACCCGCACCATTCCCAATGAATAGCCGAAGCTACTCAAAGGCAAGAAGAGGAAGATATTCCATGACCCCTATCTTGTTGTGACTGCTTCTATGTCAGCCACGGTTGTCCTACCACCATGAGTTCTATTGCTATCGCCCCTCACAGCCCTGTGTATTCAATTGTATTGAGGGGCGGTAGTCCCTCTGCATATCCTGGAGTGATTGATACAGCTACCGCCCCGACCTGCCTCAGAGGACAGGCCTTGTTAAACTAGGTTAGGCTTACCGTTAACACTGCATATAGCAGACCATGCCATGTAAGGTGTGTTGTCTTGCAGGTAATCCTGATAGTTTTTCCCAAGAGCATCGTTGAGATCGAAGCTACTCCATCCCTGAGATTTACATGCTTTCTCAAGATCCTTCTGTAGCATGTTCTCATTAATAATAAAGTCATCGTCTGAGAAGATAGGTTCATCATCAGGTACTTGTTTTTGGACAGGTTTCTGATTAGAACCAGATTTCAGTTCTTCGATTTTGGCTGAAGCCTCTCGCCTTGTCATGGCTTCCTTTTCACCTTCCTCAAACTGATATCCCAAATCAACCAGATAGTCGAACTGGGCGGCAGATGGTTTTGATGAGCTACTGCCACCGCCACCACGACTGGAAGCCGCGAATGTATCAGGGCCTGTCTTTTTTACACCCGACATCTCATCATATGGAGTACCCGAATAGCCTGCCAGAACTACTACCCAACGAAGAACGCCTGCTATGGCCTTGCTGATAGCCCTTGTTTGAGCCATCGAGCGAACAGCGTATTCTGGACTATCGTTCTCCCATTGACCATCACCCCTTGTTCCACACTCAGCTTCGGCTGATCCGATAACAACTACACCGTTCGGTGTCTGTTTCAGAACTTCAGCTTTCGCTTCATATGCCTGGATGTAACCTTCTATTTTGCGTGACCAGACTATCTGTGCTGTGCAACCATATGCAGTTGCCAGTGTTATCCAACCCTCGACCTTAATATGTTCACCACCACCAATCTTTACCGCCAAGTTGTTTGCCGAAATGACTTGCTTCATCACCCTAGCCTTTGCGCTTGCTTCATCAAGAGAAGCCTCAAACTCCATAGCCGTGGGTGCTAATGTGCTTATGCTGTGGCTGTCTGCCACAACAAGTTCTGTTGATATATCTATGTTTCTATCTATTGTCATGGTTTGCACCACCTCTCTTTGTTGATTGTCTACCAAGGTAGATCGTTTACATCTTGTGAATTGCAATTGAAGCAAGTGCTTGAACCCTCTTCCAGGTTATGTTCGCACTCACAGCACACCGTGCCATTCTCGATAGCCCTCTGAAGTTCAGAAGCTTTCTCTTCTGCTGCCCGATCTCTCGCCATGTCAGCAAGATCCCCCATACTACGTGTCATTATGCTTCCACCTCTTTTTCTACCTTGACTTCAAACTGTTCCAGGAAACTATCTATACCTGTCTGCTTTATCAACAACTTGCCACCCATGTGGTTACTTGGGTCTTTCGTGATACGGTAATAGTTTCCAAAATCACCGTTTTTTACACGGTAGTAAATTGTCCTTATGTCGTATTCCAGTTGATTGGCAGCCTCTTCGGGTGTTCGCAGGACTTCATGGTCAAGTGCGAAAGTCAGCCCTTCGATCTGGCCTCGGATGTAGTGATAGTCCGCGTATTTGCCTGTTCTTTTAGGCTCTTTACCCAGACGCTCTTCTAATTCAAGTAGCCTGTCTTTGATACTGTCAATCATACTTACGCCCCTTCCTCTGGGTCTGGGTATCTGAAGCGCATTGAATTGACTAGCTCGTCAAGCTTCTCCAGTAGTTCACTCATCTCGATGCCAGTACCTTCCACGGTGCAGTCGAAAGTGTAGACACCCTTGACTGAACGTGACACGTTTGTCCTGTACCGGATGGTTGGAACAACCCCTTCTGTTGATATTTCCTGGTTCTCTGTAGTTGTCATTTTTTCCCCCTTATAATTCCAACTAACTTAATTAACCGACCTGATTTAATTTGGCCAACAACCTTGATACGCGGTGTATTAATGCTGTTACTCATTTGAATCTGCTTCTGTGTTGTCTGCGCTTGAACAATCCCAACACTTTGTTTGTGTTGAATTTAGATTAGTGCCATCACACTCTGGGCATATTCGATTTGCTCTCATTGCTGCTGCCTTGAATCTCGCAATAGCAGGTTTGATTTGATCTTTGTATATATTGTCTAGTGTTTCTATACTACTCATCCTTCACCTTCCTCAAAGCCTGTAGCTTCATTACATGCACCACAGAACCCTTCTGCGTCTGGATGCTCTTCTGCTCCACAGCAGAGACTGAGCATTGTGGTTTCTTTCTCATCTTCCCATTGCACAGTTGAAACTCGTGCGACTATCTGAACGTGAGAATGGACAAAGAACTGAGCATTACATGCGGTAGGCTCTCTATCTGGATGCTGTTGTTTTTGCCATTCGTATGAACTGATGGTTCCTTCACCCTCTATATGGGCGCCGTTACCGTATCTGTCTAAATCGTTCTGGCATTTACGAAGCCATGTGCCACTGTCTATGACCCTGTGGGGAAATCCACATGAAGGGCAGGCAACCGAGGTTGGTTTCGCGTAATGGTTGGGATTGGCGGTCATTATTCCACTCTCCTTAAAAACTAACTTGGCCTGAGTTTATGCTATAAATTGGTACTTGTCAACAGTATTTTCCATGATTATTCAGCAGCCTACTGATTCGTTGGATCAGTTTTCTCACGCTTTTAAAGGAACGCTCTTCGACCAGGATTCTAGTGTGAGAGTGAGTGCCGGACAGCTCGTATAGCTTTGCTTTACCCATCATTCACCCCTCTCTTCCATTGCATTAAGGGATACATGGATTTCTTCTAATAAAACTGTCATCATGTCCTTAAATCCCTTATCGGACAGGTCAGTTTTTTCAAGTAGTCTTTCCTTTATGTCAGAATGCCTATAAAGTTGGACTAATATCTCGTAAGCCGTAACATTTGCTTCATGAGCAGTCATCATTCACCCTTCCTTTTTCGTACTTCATGCGTTATACGGTGGTTCAAATCCCTCTGAATGTGTCCTATCTCAGTGATCAGATCCCCGAATGGCTGATTGCGTGTTTTAGGCGCATTCATGTATATCCTCATCATCGGTTCATCGTTAGATATTTCCGCGAGTTTTTCTAATGCCTTGATCACGGTTATGGCTTCATCTTGCGATAGTTCAATCATCATTCACCCCCTTTAAAGGTATATCTATATATGACTAGCCGACTGAAGGATTGGAACACCAGTATCAGGTGGCGCGTTCCAAAAGAATCCTTGTAAGGATTTAAGTGATTTAATTTGAGGACAATCATCTCTATTTCCCCTCTTTAAAATCGCAGTCTTCACAGTCTTGTACATCGCCGTGATCGCAGCGTTCAACAATGTTTCCAAGCTGAATCACATTTTGTGCAAGCAAGTCATTGGCTTCTGTATTCATGTTGATCAATTCATCTATTGCGGTTTTGCTAGTTGATGAAAATGTCACCTCGTAGTAATGATCTTCACAGGTGTCTTGATACCAAGGGTTGTAGGCTGATTCATGTGCTACTGCTATTTCATGGGCCAGTTGAGTTTGCGCTCTTTCAAATAATTCATCTCCGGGCATTCCCGGAAGATCAATATCGAGATGAGAAACTACCTCTGCCACGGTATCATTCTTAGGATTAGCCTTTAAGTGTTCGATTAGCTCTTCAAACTCTTTCTCAGAAAGTTTCCATTCACTATGTTCCATACTCATGTGTTCTCCTTATCCAGGTTTCTAGTTATATTCTCTTTGTGGTTCTCGATAGTCGGCGGGATCTGCGTAATTCGCTATCTCTGCGTCCGAATCCGCGTTTACATTCATGGCATAGGCCCGAACGTTTCGGCGTGTGGTTTATGTCGCATATATCGCACATGTTTTACTCTCCCCAGGTTTTGTTTGGTTATCCATGACCTTGTTCGGTTTCGGGGCGGGAACCACCCGCCCCATCATCAGACGGAATTATTTAACTAAATTGATTACTGTAATAAAATTGATAATTTCCTCGAAATTATTAGAATGCAACGATAGTTCCCAACCTAATAATCCAAACCCACTTGTAACTGATGTTTGCTCTTGAGGAAATTGCGTAGCTAGTTTTTTCATATCCGAAATTGTGTAGTCGTGGTTCTTATAGGTTATGTAATAAATCCCATCTTTTTTAACTTCCTCCCACGTTCCATCATTGTATTGATGGTCATAAGCAATCCATAATTGAAAACCTATGCAAAACTGATCGCAACAATCATTTTGTAAAGTTGATAATGTCCATGATGGGTATTCATCATTAGCATATGATGTATCAACAAACCTTTCGGGAATTCTGATTTCCGGCATCTCAAAATCTGGATGAGTCACTTGATAACTAGCGATGGTTATTGGCTTCTCGCATATCACGCATATTTTGGTTTCTGGTGCCATGTTTTATCTCCCCCCTTGTTTGGTTTTAGAACTAGAAGCCCCAATTTGTAGCATTTTGAGCTTTTATCTTTTGTCGTTTTGTAAATGGTTTAACTTTTCCATTTAATACATACCAGTCAAAAACAGAATCATCAGGCGTATGTACACTCAGTCTTTTTTGGATAGTTACCGTTAAACCAAATACAGGAAAAAAAGTTATGTAATGGTTTGGGTATTTTTTGCTGTATCTGATGGCGGCTTTTTTTATTGTTGTTTCAGTCTTTGCTTCTTCATCAGTAAGATAGATTAGTGCCATGATTTATTCTCCCTGGATTTATTTATTTATCTGTTCTTCAGATAGAAATTATTAATCTGGCGTTGTTTTCTCATGCTGCTCAATACATTTTGTGCGTTGGCTTTCATTGCTGTGTAGCAAGCAGCGCAGTCATTCACTATGTGGCAATGGTTTTCGCAGCCTAGACCTAGTTTGTGCGCGTCGCATATGTAGATATTGGTAATAGCCATCTTTTATTCTCCCCAAATTTAGTTATTGATTGACTCAAAATAGTTGCATAAATTTTCGGCCAGTCCTTCATGGACTATGACTAAAGCATTTCCTTCCATGAATAGGCGATTGTCGGAGCTGCTGTATCTGTTGAACATACCGCGTAATTTTTTTGTACCACTTTTGGTTGTTGGCGTGATTGATACATCGCCCATGCCTAAATGTTTAATTTCAAAATGTTCCATGTTTTATTCCTTTACGCGTGATCTGGTATACGCGCCCCACCGATTGATTAACTTAGGTAATAGCCGGGATGACTATTCCTGTTTGTTTCCTGGTTTCAAATTGCATCCCATCGCACAGACCACAATTTGCACATTGCACGTTTAGTTCTTTTCGTGCTTCTAAGCAAAGCATTTCATCTGGTCGTATAGGATCGTCATCTGTAAGTATTCGATACCATCGAAAACCTTTTGCTTTTGCTTCATTAATGGCTTTGTTTACATCTGGAAATGTTTGGCTGTCAATTGAAGCCATTGCCATTGTTTTGAATTCTGGTTTTGTTTGCCATTGGTGCGTATAACTTGTACGTTTTGCGCCATTACTGTGTAGCTGCTGCCAAATTTCAATTGGTACAACTGCTGGATCGCCATATGCACCATCACGTATTCCCAACGGTGTTGTGCAATGGTGTAGTTTTTCGCAAGTTTTCCGCGCGTGGCCATTTTTAGGATATGTATTTTCGTATAAATGGCTATGATCAAGTTTGCAATTATCAAGGCACATTCCAGGACACGTTCTTTTTTCCGCGATAATGTCGGAAAAATCAGTTGGTGTCATATATTCAACGCGACCATTATTCCAGGAATGCCACGCACTAGCGGGGCCACGTACCCTATCAACATAGCAAGGCACAGAATCAAGAATTTCGCCAAATGAATCCATAGCTTTTTTCTTTGCTAACTTGACAAGAATTGGCCGTAGTTCACAACTCCCGCAGACAGTTTCATCCAAACCTAGTTTGGCGGCTTCATCTGGTGCGATATCGGCACGCATGATATAGGTTTGGATCATGTCACCGGTTTTGCTGTTGATCGACGGTTGATCCTTGCCAGTAGCCAAAACAATTACATTGTCCTGGTGATATATGCATACTGTGTTTTTGTTTAGTGGTAGAGTTTGAACAGTCATATTAGTACTCCCATACTTTTATGATTAGGGCAGTGTTGGTAGCACTGCCCGATTAAATTAACTTAATTTATCAATAACATTTTGATAAATAATTTTCCCATTATCGGACAAGGTTTCATAGGATAGATTAAAACTCGGATTGAAATATTCAGTTATTTGGCTAAGGCGTTTATATTCCTTGCTAGACTGGCCAGTGTGGCAGTGTGATAGTGCTAAGTAATACGCCTCTACTATGTCAAATCTATTGAAATACATATTAGTACCTCCATACTTTTATGATTAGGGCCTGTGCGCTAACACAGGCCCGATTAATTAAAATGCTTGAATAATGAATGCTTCTTTATTGGATGACATAATCCCGTTAATATCTATTGATGTAAATTCTTCACTAATTGGAATTACTATCGTGTAGTCTCTCAACTGCTCCAGGTTTTTGATATCGCGTAAATCGTAAAACATATTATCTGCAATTTCGTATTCAGTACGTAAAGCATCCAAGTTTTGATATTCTGAATATTCACAGCAGATAGCGATAACATCCATTTCTACTGGTGTGCCTGTATCTGTTTCGTAGTCTTCAAGATATGCGAATAATGCCTTGAGGCCCTGGTAACTGAAATTCTCAGGCCGTAGTGCCTTGAATGCGTCGATAAAATTGGTTTCTGAAACTTGAGTAAGCATATTTAAATTCTCCCTTATGTGATTGATTAATTATTTTGCTGTTATTGTGATAAATCCGCGCTCAACGTTGGCAACTAATCGCGCGTTGTTTTTAGGGTGAAAAGCTGCGGGCATTTGGTCGCTGTTGCGAGTGATATCGAATAGTGATCTATCGGCTTTTCCGGCTACTTTGGTGCGTTTGCCTGCTGGCAATTCTTCCGGCGGCAGTAGTCGAATATTTATTCTATCGGGGCCGTTTGGATCAAGTATTTCTTTCTTCCAGTTGATAGTGATATCAACAGCGGCACCGCGTATAAATCCGGCATCAGATAGAAAGCGATTATTTTTGCTTTCCTCTAGCCATACGCGCACTTTCTCAACAGTGACGCCGGCCGAATTTTTCCGGCTGTTTAACTTTGTGGAAAATTCATACAGCATAACTTATTCCCCTCTATGAGAATTGATTTATCTATTGCGCCAATTAGGTTGTTCTATCTGAATATCAAAGCCTAATTTTTCGGCACGATCCAAAGTTAAATCCGATAGTGTTTTTCCGCCTTGAATCTCAAGAAATGCTTGGGCGTTTTCATCTACTGGATAGCAAAGCGTACGGCCGTAATTGTTTTTAAGTCTTACGGTTAGCCTATTCCATATCTTTACAGGCTTCCCTGATATAGCTGAAGAAACTGTCATATCTGAACTCCCTATTTGAATCTGAAAACTAACTTGGGAGAAGTATTGCATAGGCTTTTGGTATTTGTCAACACTTTTTTACATGAATCTTCACTCTATTTTTAAATTAGCTATGGATTGATAAGATCTAGGCATGACTACAGAATCAGGATTAACACAGAAACAACAAACATTTATTAACATCTACCTTGGGAACGGTGAAAACGCGACTGAAGCCTATAAACAGGCAGGATATCGTGTTAAAAACGATAACGTAGCGGCACCGGAAGCCTCAAAGCTCCTGAGAAATCCCAAGGTTTCCCAAGAGATTACAAGGTTAAAGGCGCACGAGCTTGCATTACAGGCGAAAAAACAAGAGAAGCTAGAAGTAACACAAGATTGGCTGATTACGCAGTTAGCGCAGACTGTTAGCGATGCGAGGGCAGCAGGGCTTCATGGAGTGGCTATGAATAGTATTGTGCATATCGGCAAGCTATTGGGCCTGTATGTGGATAAGCGTGAAGTGAGCGCGTCTCTATCAGTAGATAGCACACTCACACAACTGGACACTGCGCAGCTACTAGGCGCACTGAAGCAGGCACAGCAGCCCGACACCATAGACGCCGACTACAGGGAAATTTCTTAGCAGCAATTATTCCTGGCGACAGCGGCTGCCACACATTCACAGCAACGGTATGGCATGGTTGCAAGCCGCGACAATTGCTTTTTGGAGTCCCATCGAAAAAAACGGCCAAGACCAATAGGCTCGTGGGGTGACGCCACCTTTGGTGGTGTGTACAATTCCCGCCCAAAAATCCCAGCATTTCGCATCCTTTCCTTAGATGCTTGGAGTCCCTGTGGGGATCTGGGTTGCTGTTGTTGGGTAAGGTACCGTTATCGTAACGGTTTAGGCATAACGGTAATAACGGTTTAGCTATAAATGTGTTAAAACCGTTATTGCTAATAACGCTAATAACGGTTTGTGACTAAGCGTTATATGCTTTACGAGTACACTAAAGGGGTCGTTATTATATATATCTAAAGATATAATAACGGTCTTTCTTTCTTTTGGTTCTTTTCTTTCTTTCGGGGATATTAGGGATGAGAAAGAGGGGAAAATTTGTTATTTATATGTGAGATGGGGTATTTTAATATAGAAGGTGCGGGTATCCGGTGTCCCCCCTCCTTGTTTGGAACTAACTTAACTATCGGGTACGTCAAAGCCGCGCCTTCTCAATCAGG
>VTLG01015571.1_pt1 | contig 10191 bp, 20 predicted proteins | sample 4694571 | NCBI WGS metagenome assembly VTLG01 (sample SAMN12604809, study PRJNA352737) | marine metagenome | biome: ENVO:00000447; feature: ENVO:00000209|ENVO:00000569|ENVO:01000036; material: ENVO:00002151; isolation source: viral sequences binned using virsorter ... | reverse complement strand
TTGTCACGACATTCACAACAACCAACCGTGTCGTATCAATTCCACGAGACTCCAATAATCCTTTATTGACGGCTGCTTCAGTGTCAAAATAGAGACAATACCCATCAGGGTTAGTGTCCAGAAAGTTTTTGACAACAGCAAGCGAGAAATAAGTTTTACCAGTAGACGACTCACCAGCAATGGCAGTAATACGATTGCTGCTAACCCCGCCAAAAATAGACCCACTAATGAGTCCATTAAAAATGTAGGATCCTGTGTCAATGAATCTTTCAGTCTCGTCAATATCTGACGCAATCTGCGTATATTCATCTCCGATCTCTTTTACTATTTCTTTTAAAAAATCCATACTATGCCACGATGTCGAATACTTCTCTTAAAACTTTTTTATGAGGATATCCCTCATCCATTAAAAATTTCGTAAGTCTTAACTTTCGATGTAAATCATTACGAAATTGTCTTTTCATTGCGTCTGGATGGTTTGATTCATTCAATGCATCCATCAGTTCTTTTAGTTCTTCATTGTTGATTGGTAAGTCCATTATATAAAAAATGATTCTAGGTTTACAGTTCTCTCAGCTTGCCATCCGATTGAGTCAAGAATGATCTTGAGAGGTTCAAGGAACGACTTCTCAAATTGTAGATCATAATCTATGTATTTGTCAAGGTTAAGTTCCTCTGGAAATTGTTGAATGAATGATATTACATTCTCTTGAATTGGATTTGGTCTCTTGAGATAACAAAATTTAATCTTCTCACCATTATTAATCAAAGAATATTTTTGTGTAAGTTTATTCTTCTTTACATAATGATTGAAAAGAAGGGCGCCACGAGCATGAATAGGTGTTCCCTTTTCATAGATCGCATTGACACTCCGATACTTAGCAACATTACTCACTGTTCTTGGAAATGATATCTCCTCTGGTGGTAATGATCTAAACTTAGTTCTACAGTTTTCAATGAAGTCAATGACATCATCTTCTGTCTTTGTCATGATAAGTTTAAGAACATCCTTAATCATGGTACGACAAGGTGCAGGCGTTGAAGACTTAACTGCTTCAATACCCATCATCTTGAGTTTAGGTTCCGCATAACGAACACCTTCACTATCCCAGACATTCAAGATGTATCTTTTCTTGGCAGTCCAGATTCCACGATCAGCAATGTTCTCACGTTTCATAAACATCTTCTGCTCGTAAGCGTTGACGTAGTTGGCCAACGTTTCATAAGAACTCGAAATATACTTTTCAAATTCCATCTCACAGATCTTGTTAAGGAACCCAACAACACCCTCAGTAGTCTTCTCTCGTTCTTTGTATATAACCTCGACCAGAGGGCCCAGATGCAAATAGATAGAATCGGTATCAACAGCAATAACATAATCTTCATCCTTTGTTTTGAGTATTTTGTTTAGATAATTATTCATCCGATCTTCAATCCAACGAATTGAAACCTGACCAGATAAAGTAATCGCTTCTGCATTTTCAAGTTTGTAATAACGAAAGTATTCGTTACCAATCGCACCATAAGCAGAGTTCAGTTGGATCTTACGAGCCATTTGAATGTTGTTGAATGTTGCGATATCTTTAACAAGTTTAGGATCTTTGGTATCCTCATACTTTTGTTTCGCAGCAAGCATTTTTTTCTTATACACAGTTCTTTCTGTGTATATCTTCTCCATAATCTCTGGCAAGAAACCACGGATGTCAGTGCGATACATTGCACCGTTAGCACACACAGCACTGTCCTTATGCAGTTGAAAGTCTATCTCTTCTTTAAGAATTCGATCAACTGTAGCTGTTGGGTGTTTGTCATCCTTGAGGGTCTCTGGGGAAATATTATATTGCATAATGAGATGAGGATACAGACTATTAAGGTCAAACGAAACCACCCAATCATACTTTCCTGGCTTCGGTTCTTTGACATACGCCCCTGCGTATTTTTGTGATTTTGATGTTCGTTTCTTTGGTGGAATGACAATGTTCTGTTTCTTGAGGTAGTTGTAAATGATGGTGTCCCACATTCTCACTTGATAGTGAATGTCAATAAAGTTTACTTTGGCGTCAAACGCCATTGTAATCGCAAGTTCAATTAATTTCAACTTGTCTTCAAGTTTGTCAACAAGTTGTACGTCAATGATATTATATCGGACAAACTTATCCCAGTCTTTTGTATAGAACTCACGGAAAGTATCATGTTCATCATGATCAAGTTTCTTTTCACCTAACTCATAGTTGGCAATATAATCCAATCGGTATGATTCTTGGTTTGTATATGTGAATCTCTTATACAAATCAAGATAATCAAGTTGAGTGACACCACCAATATCATATGTGATATTTTTACGACCACTTATATAAACTTCGTCCTGAGATACAAGACCCCAAGGCGATAAGTCTTTCATTGATTTCTCACCAAGAACACGATTAATACGACCAGCAAGATATGGTATATCATACATCTGTGAGTTCCAACCAGTGATTACCTCTGGTAGATTTTTTCTCCAGTATGCTAAGAATGATCTAAGAAGATGAACCTCATCATCACATAGAATGTAAGTTACATTTGGATCTTTATTTACAAAAGGTCTTGAACCAAAAGTTGTAACTTTCTTTGTTGCATAATCCTGTAAACTAATCAGTAGTAGTTCTTCTGCAACATTTTCTACATCAGGGAAACCACTTTCTGCAGCAACCTCAATGTCAATCGTTATAAGACGAATCTTTTTGATATCAAACTGTATGTGTTCTTCTGGATATTTTTCTGAGATATATTGATAAACGTATCTGTCATTGCCATATATCTTAAAGTTCTCGACCTCATCATACTTCTTATAAAACTCACGACAATCTCTTACGAAGCCAGGTTGAATTGGTTCAACAGATTCGCCTTCTAAAGTTTTGTATTTTGTTTTTCTTTTGGATGGAACAAACAAAGTTGGTTTCCACTCTTCTCGATGTGTAATGTGTTTTCCATTCTCATATCCACGAATCAGAAACTGATTACCTATGAGTTGAATGTTGGTATAAAATTTCACGAAGTAGCTTTAGAATACTGTTCAAAAATCATAGGACTAGGAGTAACAAGAGTTACAATCTTATCAGAACTAATCATTATCTCATTTTGTTCAGTATAGTCTTGCATCCACTTATGTAAAGCACCACCTTCAATTTTGTAAGGTTTTGTTAATTTACAGTTTGGATCTCCATACTCTGCAGCAATTTCTTCTATTTCCGAGACCACTATTTCCTGATTAGATAACAACAGGACTTTGATCACTTTCGTTTCTTCCATTGATTTTCTCCTCATAAAGTTTGACTAATTGTTCTTGTGGTTTGACAATAGTAACTATCCAATCCGCTGAACATGGTATTTGTTTTCTCTGAGCTGCAAAAGGAACCCAAGGAAAAAATGTGATAGATATCTTTGAATTATATTTAAGAGATGTTTCACTCTCTTGTAATACTTCAGGCTCTTGTTCTGGGCTAAAATTTAATCTTAAAGGATCATCAAAAAAATATCCTACAATCTCATTTCCAGATTTAATTTCTTTCACATCTGCTATCAACTCTTCACCAGATTTAAGAAGGACTAAATTTACAGACATACAATTTACTCTTTGTTTACATTATAAAAGACCACTCAACAAAAGTCAAGTGGTCTTATCTCTATAAAAATTTATTTATAGATAATCTTTTCGTGTGTGATGTTCTGGAACTACTTTACCCAACTTGACGGTAAGGAGTCCATCTTCCAATGACACATCCCTGACTTCATAATCGTCTGCAAGTGTCCAGGCTCTGTTGAAAGATCTTTGAGCCAATCCTTGATGGAAGTACTCGGATCCCTCCTCTTTATCTTTTTTCTTTCCTTCAACGAATAGTTTTCCGTATTCAGTATAGACATTAACTTCCTCCTTTTTAAATCCAGCAAGTGCAATCTCTAACCGAGACTCAGTATTATTTACTTGTATTAGATTGTAAGGCGGGTAGTTTGTTATGGTCTCAGTAAAAAACTTATCGAAATAAGTATCCATACCGATACTGTTTTTTGTGATGCGATCCATTAAATCTCCTAGATCTGCAGCACGATACCTTTGTAAGTTCATAGTTCTCCTTAAGTAAGCGAGTGTAAGTTTTGTCCCCGAAGGCGACACTACTAATTATAACAGCAAACAAAAAAAGAAGGGGTGGTGAACCCCTCATAAACACTTCGGTTTCCTCCCTATTCTAGCAGTACTCTACAATGGCTGACGCAAGATTTATCTCTTACATCACATTCTGAAATACATTCAAAGTAATCATCAACTGAATCATTTGGAGATGTCTCTCGTTCGACATTCATCCAAGGTCTTAAACTATTGAACGATATGAGATTGTGCATAGATTGTTTTGAATTAAACACATAACTATCTATATCAATTTTTAATAAAGTAACAGTTCTTTATAATTCCCAGTATTCTTTATATCTTTTTTCTGTTCCTTCGGTTAACAGTTCTGGTTTTGATTCTTCCTCTAAATTTGCACCATCATACTCGCTAATTAACTTTTTACCACTTTTAATAAATTCTTGAGACTTGTCCATTTTAATAACCATTTTAATCCTCCTCTGGTTTTTTTCTTTTGCCTATGTTGTATTTAGTTTCTAGATTCCAATCATTCTTTTCTTTGTAAGAGATAACTTTAATTTGATTGAGTGGTGCGATATCATTTACTTTATCAGTTGAAACAACAGAAACCAATCCCCAGTCTAAAAGTAACTGAATAATACGGTTTCTTCTTTGTACATCATTGACTGTGATATTAGCTCTCTTACCGTCTAATGCAAATAGTTCTTTAAAATGAACAATGTAGTATCTGCCTTGTTTATGTAGAATATGGCAAGACTGATATAACTTCTTTTCTTTTCTTGAGGCCACACCAATACGAGTCAGTGTTTCTCTTACCTTAAGAAAATCATCTGGTTCATTTAATGTAATCTCAATCATTTGGTCTGGCGACCAACTAATCTCAGGTTCCACAATGGAATTCATTTTCTACCTCCAATCTCAAGTCGATCTCGAATAAACGAGAATTGTTCTCTAGTCAAAATGTTTAAAACCTGTTTTGCCTTTTCATTACTATAACCATAGTATTGTTTGACAAGTTCAAGGTTTTCAATTTGTTCTTTACGAAGCCAAGGAGAGTATCTCTTCCTTTTCCTGAGACTATTTAGAAAAAAGTCATATTGTAACTTCTTTTCTAAATTAGGATGTTTGTTCATTTCATTTGCAAACATCACAGAATCTATCTGTCCAGATAAGCATCTGTTGATAATATAAGATGGATACTGTTTTTCAATATCAGGATCCTCATCAATCAAATTATTTTTATTTGTGTTGATTGAATTTAACCAATCTTTTAATTCCATTTTTTTCTTTTCACAATGATTTGATCATTTTCATAATCAGGTATAAATTCTATAGGGTCATCATTATCCCAACAAAGTTCACCATATAAAGAATTTAAAATAGACATATCATCCCAAAGATCGTTTGGTTTAGTCATGTTTCTCGCTCCAGTCTTTGAAATTAGTTTGTAAATCTAAAGGTTCGGGATCTGTGATACCCTTTACTTTTTTCCAATTACTATACAATGCTTGGAGATGCCATGATTGAGATAAACTCTTTGGCCCATATTCAAGAAGATCGAGTTCCATTTTGTTTCGAGTGTGAGCTTTGTATTCTTCTCTCCAATTAGAATCATCAAATGTTTTCATAATTTATTTTCTGATAATAACAACATCTCCTTCATCATCATCGTCTTCATCCTGTGCTTTGAAAACTAAAAGTTCTTCACCAGATTGAACATCAGACATTTCTGGATGCACATTTCTTCTCTCTTGTTGTCGATTAAAATCTCTTAAGGTAGAAGTCATCATAGCATACATGTATGCGAAGGTCGCCCCTGCAAGACAAGCAAAACAAAGAAAGTATATAAAGACGCTAGTGTCATTCATCGGAAACCTTGTTGTAGTATCTTTTGTATAGGAACTTGTTTTATTCTATCTATAATGTCAGTTTCTATTTTGTCTAGAATGTTTACATCTAGATGCATGAATGGTGGAATGATACCCAACATTCTTAATAGTCCATCGACAAACAATGCAAGAGTAGTGAATCCAAGAATCATACTGATGACAGTTGCTTCACGATTATGTTTTGCCATTGATTCATCATCGATTCTCCGTGCCTCATCCACTGCTTCCTTAACAGCAGCTTCGAGAAGAATTTTAACTTCTTCTTTGGTGTAGGTGTACTTACGAATCTTTTCCTCTGTAACAGTTCTTTCGATAGGAAAGTCTGATAAAGGAAATTCTGTGATTAATGTTTTGATCATAGTAGTTACCTTATGATGTCGATGTGCATATCTTTAGTCCAAACCTCTAATTCTGTTCTAAGAGAACCACTGGACTTAAGACTTTCATATCTTTTAGAGGCCTTGTTTTTCCACCATTTGATGAGGTTCTCTTGATAGAATTTATCAAAGTTGATGGGGTTTTTCTCTAGTTTGTCAGTATCTCCTCGAATTACTTCTCTAGAATTAGCAAAACCATAGTCACTAAAGTAGACTCTTTTCTTTTCAGTTAGGTTCTTTGCATTTACAATCGCAGTCTGAAACTCCGCAGCCTTTTGAGAAGACGAGTTCTTTTTGATGATAGATATCATCTTTTGTTGAGTTTTCAACTTGCGACTCGAAGCGTCCTCTTTGACTAATAATTTGTTGTTGTTTCTCTCTATAAACCATTTGTTTAATCCCTTAAAGACATCATCATGTAACAAAGGAGTAAAGTCACTCATAGTCAATCCTTTGTATCTCATGTATGGTTTCAATCCATCATATTGAGATGATGACTTTGTTGTGCCATAGAGTGATGTGGTCTCAAACAAACAAATGTCTGAACCATATTTACTATTTAACTGTTCTCTAGCCTCATGAGAACAACACAACAGAGCAAGAAGTTTACCACCGAGATAATTAAATCCAAATGGTTGAGTCGGAACAATAATAAATCCCATGATTGAATGACGATTAAATCTTTTCAACTCAGGCGGTCTTCCTAACCAATCGTTACGAGGTTTACAGTTAATAGTAGGAGATCCAAAACGAATAAATCCCACAATCTTTTTAGTATTCGTTTCCATAACAATCCACTTGAGTGACTTGCCAGGAATTGAACTTTCGATTGAGTGAGATGTTGTTATCTGTAGTCTCTCATTGAAATATTCATTTGTGAAACTATCATCTTTTCCAGCAGCATAAACTTTAAAGTTCATGTCATTTGGGTGCATGTCAAATGCATCAAACATATCTTCTTCAGGCCCACAGCCAGGAAGATATGTCGGCATCTTTGACATGCGATCTAATTTTACATTACGAAGATATTCATCAATACGACCCATATTTGAGAAGTAATCAATGAATTGATCAGCTGCATATGCAGCATCACTTTCACTTAGATTCATTTTATAATAGGCATTTGATATAATGGTTTTTCAACTGGCATAGTTCTTGGTCTGTTGACATATGCATCTACAAGTCCATCAAGAGATTCAGACATGTTACGATATCCAGTTCCAACATATATTTGACCAGCCATCACTGCTATAGTTGCAGCACCCCAGAAAAGATAATACTTATTTGATTTTACTTGATGTTTTATTTTGGTATAAGATTTAGTCATCGTGATCATCCCAAGGGTCTGTTAAGTTTTTATTTGCAAAGAAACCTTTGTATATACCATACGCAGCCAACAGAACAGTAATCACTGCAATCGATATACCAAAAGTATAATCAGGATTGAATGTAAAGTGTGGTATAAGTGTGTCATTACACTTTGCAATTTTTTCTGGATCATTCCAAGTGCCAGGCAAAGTATAAACTGGCGGACATGCTAAAAAAATCATAGTTTGTTTTCGATCTTATGATAGACTTCTACATAAGATTCACATTTAGGACAAGTAAGGTTTGTAATCATATCATACTCCATATCTTCCACATCGTCAATGTCATGGTCTCCACCCCAGATAAGTTCTGTGTTACAATGCCAACAATTCATTTAAATTCACACTCCAACATTATTTCCGTGAGAGCAGCGAGAAGATTGATCTCTTGATCCGCAACAAAGGCAATTTGATACTGATACCGAGCAATAATGAGAACAGCAGCAGGGATACTAGAGTTTTTAAGGGAACTATAAAGAGCATCGTATATACGCCGCAGCAAAATAGAAGGCTCATTGTCCAAGTTATCGACACACCATTTACGAACGGCGGGATAATTTTTTTCTTTGAGATTTTTGGTGAGATCATTGATTGAAACGTCTGTAAATGTTGCTAAAATACCAGTGTCTATCTTTCCACTGGCGGAATATCTTTGACACTCATTAAGAACTCTTCTCCAATCAGGAAAGTGTTTATTGATGAGTTCTACGATTACTTTCTTATCATACTCAACTCTTTGTTCATCAAGAATATAGTTAAGTCTTTTAAAAAACTCAACTGCAATCTCTTGTTTCTCTTTACCTTTGATTGAGAAATCTACAACTGCACATCTTGAATGTAGTGGTTCAATTATTTTATTCTTATAGTTACAAGTAAATATAAATCTACAATTACCATAGAACTCTTCAATGTTTGCACGAAGTAAAAGTTGAACATCATGAGTTGTATTATCTGCCTCATCAATGATGATCACTTTATGTTTTGCACCACCCATCAGAGAGACAGTAGATGCAAAGTTCTTTGCCTGATTTCTTACAGTGTCAAGAAAACGACCTTCATCAGATCCGTTAATCACATAGAAGTCTGCACCAAGTTCATGACACAGAGCTTTTGCAACCGTAGTCTTACCACACCCAGCAGGGCCTGCAAGTAGTAAATTAGGAACTTCACCCTTTTTTAGAAAACTTGAAAATGTTTTCTTTGTATTTGCAGGCAAAATACATTCTTCAATTGTTTTAGGTCGATATTTTTCAACCCAAAGAAAATCACTCATTATTTAAAACCCTTTGTCTTTTTTGGTTTGTCTATGACTTCTATCCTAGCATCAAAGTTAATCATGTTGCAATGATTCCACCACCACTCTTGAACTTCGTCCCAAGATTCTACAATGAAAGTAGCATAATGTTTAGAAACTATTTTGTAATGATGCCTGTCATATGGTTTATTACAAGTTTGAGAAAAGTATCTTGGATCATCTTTTCCTATCAACTCTGTCATTCCTGTGACCTCCATTCTTTTCTCATTATAACATACTTTTCATCATACGCAGCCTTATCTCTCACTTTTTTGAAAACAGTTGCAGAGCGGGACTTTTCACAGTGTAGTGCGGTTGGCGACTGCGGTGATACGGAACCATCGCTAGCGTACTTCTTTCCACTAGGATGATTTGCATACCTACGGGAGCGAGTAAATCCCATCTCAAGAAACTTCCTTGCCATATCCATTCCAATGAAGTCCTGTTGCTCCTTATAGTCACAAAACATGGAGTAGATTTTATCAGCAGATTTGCGAGCAATAGTTTCATTTACAAATCTCCAATGAGCGCATATATCGTTAGTGTAAGGCCGTACCAGTAACACTCCTTGTTCTCCCCTTCCAATGCGATAAAGTTTGCGATTCTCTTCAAGTGAAAAATCAATGTTTTTGTAATCGAGGTCATAATCAAATTCTTTCATTTTTTTCCTGTTCTTTCATGTATTCTTCTCTACCATCTTTGGTAAAGACTTTCTTTTCATAATCAAAATGAGGATGTGGTTCAGCAGAGACTACTGGATCTTTTGTCTTGTTCTTAATAACAATAAATCTATCAGCAGCAAATGTCCCTGCTAAATTCACTTCTATCTCATCATCATCTTTCCAGTTGATGCTACCATCTTTTTTAGTATGATTCATTGCATCTTGAATCTTCTCAATAACTTCTTTTGTTAATTTCATTTTAAAATATTTGAATTGTGAAAGATGAATTGATCTCATAACCACTCAGGTTTACGATCAGGTATGCGAAGATAGTTAGTTGCAGCCCATGGCTTTGATGCAATGTATCTTTTGTATGCAACAAAGGTGTCTATACTATCATCAAACTTCCATTCTTCAGGCATAGCACGAGGGAACTGTGTTGCCTTATGATAACAATCATTTGGAAGTTGTCCAGT
>VTLG01000445.1_pt1 | contig 10191 bp, 10 predicted proteins | sample 4694571 | NCBI WGS metagenome assembly VTLG01 (sample SAMN12604809, study PRJNA352737) | marine metagenome | biome: ENVO:00000447; feature: ENVO:00000209|ENVO:00000569|ENVO:01000036; material: ENVO:00002151; isolation source: viral sequences binned using virsorter ... | reverse complement strand
TGCTCAACAATCCTTTCATATGAGTCACACTACTATTCCTTTGGATATCGCTTTTATCGATGAAGAAGGTTGTATTGAGAGTATAAAAGAATTAACACCTTTAAGAAGAACACCTGTGTATTCTAATACACCGGTGCTTTATGCTTTAGAAGTAAACCGTGGATGGTTTAGTGAAAATGAAGTAAAGGTTGGTGATCAAATAATTAAGGATGAAATAAATGAGAAGATAGACACTTCTAACTGGAAAGATGATTTCAAACCCACAGAATATGAGTTCACTGATGTCATTACACCAGAACCATTACAATCACCCAAGAATCAAATAGAATGGGTTGATTTAGGAGAAGCAACAAATCTCCCACGAAAGACAGGTAATATATTAACCGTCTATCTTGGTTGGAGAGGAAAGAGTTACAGCATACAAATGTTCTTCCCATCAATCAAGGTCCCTTCACGCAGAGAGGTTCAGGATCAGCTGCAGAAAGTCTATCCTGGTGCCAAACTCTGGTCCTACCAAGTTTCCGAATATGACCAAGGAGAACCACTCGTCCAAGCAGGAGGACGATAACAAAGAAATCGAAGAGTTAAAGAAGAAAGCAGAAAACTTACAAAAAATACTAGATATGACAAATAAAACTTTAGAACACGATAAGAAATTCAAAGGATTTGGTAAATATGAAATGATGTAGGAGATTATTATGGCAGTTTCTGATGATGTTTATCTAGGTAATCCGAATTTAAAAAAAGCAAATGTTCCTATAGAGTTTACTCAGGAACAGATAATGGAGTTTATGCGATGTAAAGCAAATCCTGTTTACTTCGCAAAAAAACATGTAAAGATTGTTACTCTAGATCATGGTTTGATGCCATTTGAACCATATGATTTTCAAGAGAAATTAATTAACAATTTTCATAGAGAAAGATTTAATATTTGTAAGATGCCCCGACAGACGGGTAAGTCTACAACTGTTATATCATATCTTTTGCATTATGTTGTATTCAATGATAGTGTTAATATTGGTATTCTTGCTAACAAAGCAGCGACTGCTAGGGAATTGTTAGGTCGTTTACAGACCGCATATGAAAATCTTCCTAAATGGATGCAACAAGGTGTATTGTCATGGAATAGAGGTAGTTTGGAGTTGGATAATGGATCTAAAATATTGGCGGCGTCTACTTCTGCTAGTGCTGTTAGGGGTATGTCTTTCAATATCCTTTTCCTCGATGAATTTGCTTTTGTTCCCAACCATATCGCTGATGCCTTTTTTAGCTCTGTTTATCCTACTATTACTTCTGGTAAGAGCACGAAAGTCATTATAGTTTCAACCCCACATGGTATGAATCATTTTTACCGTATGTGGCATGATGCTGAAAGAGGTAAAAATGAATATTGCCATACAGATGTTCATTGGTCTCAAGTTCCTGGTAGGGATGATAAGTGGAAAGAACAAACTATTGCTAATACATCAGAACAACAATTTAAGGTTGAGTTTGAATGTGAATTTTTAGGATCTGTTGATACTCTTATTGCTCCTAGTAAATTAAGAACTTTAGTGTATGAGTCTCCTAAAACTCAAAGTGCGGGTTTAGATGTTTATGAAGATCCGCAAAAAGGACATGATTATCTTATGACGGTGGACGTTGCTCGTGGAGTAGTTAAAGATTATTCTGCATTTGTTATAGTTGACATAACTACTTTCCCTCATAAGGTAGTTGCTAAGTATAGGAATAATGAAATTAAACCTATGTTATTCCCAAATATCATATATGATGTATGTACCAAATATAATAAAGCATTTGTTCTTTGTGAGGTTAATGATGTTGGAGATCAGGTTGCATCTATATTAAATTATGATTTAGAGTATTCTAATCTTCTTATGGCATCAATGAGAGGACGTGCTGGACAAGTTGTTGGTCAAGGATTTTCTGGTAAGAAGACTCAAATGGGAGTCAAGATGTCTAAGACTGTTAAAAAGGTTGGGGCATTAAACCTTAAGACAATTATTGAATCCGATAAATTAATCTTTAGTGATTATGAAATATTAAGTGAATTAACTACTTTTATTCAGAAAAGTAATTCATTTGAAGCAGAAGAGGGTTGTAATGATGACCTTGCTATGTGTCTTGTCATATATGCATGGTTAGTAGCACAAGATTATTTTAAAGAACTTACTGATCAAGATGTAAGGAAAAGATTATATGATGAGCAGAAAAATCAGATAGAGCAAGATATGGCACCTTTTGGATTTATGTCTGATGGATTAGATGATCAAGATAGTTTTGTGGATAAGGATGGTGACAGATGGCATGTAGATGAATATGGTGATCGTTCTTATATGTGGGATTATATGTAATTGTTCATTGAGTGTTCATGCATTTTTGACCCACCGTAAATAGCCCAATTAATAAATAATTTTTAGATAAACTGAGACTCGGAGAACAAAAACATGGCTACTCCTCAATTATCTCCTGGTGTATTAGTCAGGGAGGTTGACCTTACAGTAGGAAGAGCTGATAACGTACTTGATAACATTGGCGCAATTGCTGGACCTTTTTCTATTGGACCAGTTGATGAAGCAATAGACATCACAACAGAACAAGAGCTTATTAAAGTATTTGGTAAGCCCATTTCGACTGATGCACAGTATGAGTACTGGATGACCGCAGCAAACTTCCTTTCCTATGGAGGAGTCCTGAAGGTTTGTAGAACTGCTGGCACAACACTGCAAAACGCTAACGCGGGTGTTGGTATGGCAAATACAACCATGACCGGTACTGGTAGAATTGACAATTATGATGATTATATAAACAATCATTCAGAAGCAACTAACTTCAATTATGCTGCTAAGAACCCAGGTTCTTGGTCAAACAATATGAAGGTTTGTTTTATTGATGATTTGGGAGACCAAGTTATTGGTATTGCTACAACTAGCCTAGCAGATGCTGGATGCTACGTTGGATATGGTGTAACTGCAGCATTGCCTGCTAACCAAGTAATTCCAGGTATTGGTGCAACATCTGCCTTTAATGGTTATCTAAAAGGAATTATTACCGGAGTCTCAACAGCCCTTTCTGGAACCAATAGTACCTTTACAGTTAAGGTTACTCAGAGGGTTGCTACTTCAGGTGTTCTAAGTGCTACAACGTATGAGGAAGGAACCCCATATGCAGCATTTGATACATCAGATTCACTTTACTTTGTAAACAATTCTGGTGTTAATACGGGTAGATCTGCAGACGTAGCACCGTATACGCCAGCTTCAGCAGTAGACTGGTATGATCAACAAACATTAGGTCTTACTAATTCAATTGTTTACTGGAAGGAAATTGCTCCAAAACCAAAAACTAACAAGTATTCTCTTGATAGGGAAGGTAAGAATGATGCTTTACACATTGTAATTGTTGACGATTTAGGAACAATTAGTGGCATTCAAGGAAATATCCTTGAGAAGCATTTAAGTCTTTCTAAAGCAACTGATGCAATCTCGGCGGTTAATTCCCCACAGAAGATCTTCTACGAAAGCTATCTTGCACTCTATTCTGAGCAAGTTTATGCTGGTGGTAACCCATCTAGTGCAATTGACACATACTGGAACACTGATCCAGTTGCAACAGGATTCTCAACCGACTTTACTAAGATAACTTCTGGTAATGGTCTTTGGAATCAGGATGCTCAAGGTGTTACTTACAGTGCAATTGGTAACAAAGCTTATTCACTAACCGGTGGTATTGATTATTCTGCTGCTGGTGGAATGAAATGTGCACTTGGTGATTTGATCACATCTTATGGCAAGTTTGCTAATAAAGATGAGATTGCAGTTGATTATCTAATCATGGGTCCAGGTTTTGACTCGAAATATGATTCTCAGGCAAAAGCCAGTTATATAGTTTCTCTTGCACAATCCAGAAAAGACTGTGTATCTACAATTGGACCTCATAAGTTAGATTTGGTTGGTGTTACTAATGCTGATACTCAAACTGATAATCTAATTAAGTTCTTTAGCACAATATCATCTTCTTCTTATGCTATCTTTGATAGTGGATATAAGTATCAATTTGATAGGTTTAATAATAAGTTCCGTTATGTTCCATGTAACGGAGACATTGCTGGACTAATGGTACGTACTAATTTGGTTGCTTATCCTTGGTTCTCACCTGCAGGTCAGCAACGTGGTATTATTAACAATGCTATTAAACTAGCGTATAATCCAAATAAAGCACAAAGAGATAAGCTTTATCCGCAAAGGATTAACTCAATTATTACGCAACCTGGATTAGGAACATTACTATTCGGTGATAAGACTGCTCTAGGATATGCATCTGCATTCGATAGAATTAACGTTCGTCGCTTGTTCCTCACTGTTGAGCAGGCATTGCAGAAGGCAGCGGAAGCTCAACTCTTCGAATTGAACGATGAGTTAACAAGAGCAAACTTTAGGAATATTGTTAATCCCTATCTCCGTGATGTTCAGGCAAAGAGAGGACTTTATGGATTCCTTGTTGTTTGCGATAGCACCAACAACACTCCTGATATCATTGATAATAACGAATTCCGCGCAGACATCTTCCTGAAGCCTGCGAAGTCGATTAACTACGTAACTCTAACCTTCGTTGCTACACGTACTGGTGTTAGCTTCGATGAAGTGGTCGGCAGAGTTTAACTTTATCATCTAAATAACATCAGGAGGAGAACCAACCATGGCACAAACAAGAGAAAATAAATCACTTTCTCAATTTAAGTCGGCACTTGTAGGTGGCGGCGCACGGCCCAATCTGTTTGAAGTAGAACTAACAACTCTCCCAGCAGGTATAACATGGGATGCTGATAACTTTAGATATATGTGCAAAGCAGCGCAATTACCTGCTTCTGTCATTGCTAATGTTGATGTTCCTTTCAGAGGTCGTATTTTTAAAGTGGCCGGAGATCGGACATTCGAACCATGGAGTGTCACAATTATTAATGATGAGAACTTTAAACTCAGAAATGCTTTTGAGGAATGGATGCAGTTAATCTCAAAACTTGATAACAATATGGGAGCTACTGATCCTAATGCATATATGACAAATGCTACGGTATTCCAGTTAGGTAGAGGATCAACAGCAAGTGCTCAAGACAATGTTGGAAGCAACAATGCAGTTCTGAAAGAGTATGAATTTGTTGATATTTTCCCAACGAATATATCTGCAATTGATCTATCATACGATACTTCAGATGCTATTGAAGAATTTACTGTTGAATTCCAGGTTCAGTCTTTCTCACTTATCGCTGGGAACGTACCTAACGGATAAGAGCTAAATAGTCGTATACCGATCGACTGAGTAATAAATTATGGCTGCAAGTAGATTATTTGGGTTCTCTATAGAGGACAACGAACCACTATCTCCATCGGCGGTCTCACCAGTTCCTCCCAATGAGGAGGATAGTGTTGACCATTATATGAGTAGTGGTTTTTTTGGATCTTATGTTGATCTAGAAGGCGTATATCGTACTGAATTTGAATTAATTAAAAGATATCGAGAAATGGCACTTCATCCTGAAGCGGATAGTGCCATTGAAGATATTGTAAATGAAGCAATTGTATCTGATTTAAATGATCAACCAGTAGAAATTGAATTATCCAATCTTAATGCTAGTGATGGTATTAAGAATAAGATTAGAGAAGAATTTAAATTTATAATAGATTTATTGGATTTTGATAGAAAAGCACATGAGATTTATAGGAATTGGTATATTGATGGTAGAATTTATTATCATAAAATAATTGATTTAAAGGCTCCTCATGAGGGGATACAGGAATTGCGTTATATTGACGCAATGAAAATGCGCTATGTTCGTAAACAGAAAAAAAGTAAGGATCAACAGTATAATTTAAGTAAGCCACTCAGACCTGATAGTAATCCAATGGATTATGAATGGCCTGAACTTGAAGAATATTTCATTTATAATCCTAGAAGTGCTTATCCAACTGGAAATATTAATGCTACCGGTGCCAGTCAAGGAATTAAAATAGCAAAAGATTCAATTACGTATTGTACATCAGGTCTTGTAGATAGAAATAAAGGAAATACCCTTTCTTATTTGCATAAAGCAATTAAATCACTTAATCAACTTAGAATGATTGAGGATAGTTTGGTTATTTACCGTTTATCTCGTGCACCTGAAAGAAGAATTTTCTATATTGATGTTGGTAATCTACCTAAAGTTAAGGCAGAACAATACCTTCGTGATGTAATGATGAGGTATCGTAATAAGTTAGTTTACGATGCTGGTACAGGAGAGATTCGTGATGACAAGAAGTATATGGCGATGCTGGAAGATTTCTGGCTACCTAGACGGGAAGGAGGACGTGGTACTGAAATTACTACTCTTCCTGGAGGTCAAAACCTTGGAGAAATCACTGACATTGAATACTTCAAGAAAAAACTATACCGTTCACTCAATGTTCCACCATCTAGAATGGATGGAGAAGGAGGGTTCAACCTAGGTCGTTCATCTGAAATCTTACGTGATGAACTTAAATTCACTAAGTTTGTTGGACGTTTGAGAAAGAGGTTCTCAAATATGTTTAATGATATGCTTAAAACTCAACTCGTTCTTAAGAATATTATTACTCCAGAAGATTGGGAAAAGATGAGTGAGCATATACAATATGACTTCTTATATGATAATCACTTCTCAGAATTAAAAGAAACTGAACTTTTCAATGAAAGAATGAATGTCGCAGCAACTGCTGAACCATATGTTGGAAAATATTTCTCACAAGATTATGTAAGACGTAAGATTCTGCGCCAAACTGATGAAGAAATTATCGAACAGGATAAATTAATTGAGAAAGAAATTAAAGATGGTACTATACCCGATCCTGCTACAATTGATCCAGCAACTGGACTTCCATTAATGGATGCAGGTGTGGGAAGTGGTGCGGATCCAAACTCATTAGCCCCTGTTGCTGATCCAGATTTAGAAGGAGAAACTTTAGTATCTAAGCAAATGCCTAAGGGAGGAGAGATATAAGTTGTGTCCGAAGAGGAACTCCAACATGACAGATTAAAATATGAAAATTTTGATTGGGCTAATCATCCTTGGAATGAGGATGATATGGAGTGGAGTGTTAATTTAAGAATGAATATAAAAGAAGTTAGATTATTGTATAGCATTGTTTCTCATTTTATTGATCACTCTTCTGGTCTTCCTGGAAGACCTCCTGATGAAAAAAGTTATTTAACTTTTATGAAAGATGAATTGTATAAAATGATTACAGAATATAGCTTTACTCACCATACATCTTGATAGTGTATAAATACTAAAGATTATACTATTTGACACTATGCCTGAAGTACAAAACCCTACAGAAACTCCGGATACTGATACTGTTGATACTGAAAATCCTGAAGTATCCCAGGATGATATCATGGATATGATAGTTGCAGGTGAATCACCATCACAAATTAGTGATAAAATAAAAGATATGTTATATACAAAGTCTGCAGAGAAGATTGATGCATATCGTCCTCAGACAGCAGATACATTATTTGGTGAACCTCAACAAGAACCAGAATCTTCAGATGAACCAGAAACAGAGGCTTCTGCTGAAGTAGGTGAAGAGGAGTAATTATAAATAAATAGGAAATGACTTTGTATCAATAATGGCACTTAAACCAGTAGGAAATTGCGTAACTATCACAACTAGTGGATCTAGTGCGAGAACTGCTGCTCAGGCACAGAAGTCAGATACTTTAAGAGTATGTGCAGTGACCAAAGAGGCGCATGTTGCAATTGGAACGTTACCAACAGCAACAACAGCAAACTTTTATGTTCCTTCAGGTGGAACTGCTTCTATTAGTTTAGGAGCTGTAGCATCTAATAGGGTGGTTGGTATTTCAACTGCAAATGCCACTACTGGTGTTAATGGTGCAAGTAGCCCATTTGTTACCGTTATTGATTTTCCGGAAGGAACAGGTTGCCCATTTAATGTAGGAGATGCTGTTACTTTAACAGTAACTAATGGTGGTGGTGGCGATCAATCTTATTATGATTTTTCCCATAAATGCGTAGCATCAATTAATACCACTGCTGGTGTTGATGGTTATTTTGGGACAAGGTGTACTATTAACAATGATTATGCAGTTGGTTATGCTCATACCGCCTTGAATGCCAACAACTGGGCAGAACTGAGAAGTTCTTTTATGGTTGCCGCAATATCAAGTGGTAGTGGGTCATGCCTAGTCCAACAAGTTCAAATAACAGGGGAAGGTTGATGAAACTCATTAGAGAAGAAATCGAATCAGTTGAATTTCTAGTCGAAAATAGAAACGGCAAGAAGTCAATGTATATCGAAGGGGTTTTCCTTCAAGGTAATATCAAGAACCGTAATGGTCGGATGTATCCTATGGAAACTCTACGCAAAGAGGTTTCAAGATATAATGAGAATCATGTTCAAGCAGGACGTGCTCTTGGAGAACTTGGACATCCAGATGGTCCAACTGTAAACCTTGATAGGGTTTCACATAAAATCGTCTCTTTAAAAGAGAACGGAACTAATTTCATTGGTAAAGCTAAGATTCTTGGTACACCAATGGGTAAAATTGCATCTAATCTTATTGAAGAAGGTGTAAAACTTGGCGTTTCTTCTCGTGGTATTGGTTCATTAAAACCAACCCGTGAAGGATTTAATGTTGTCGGTGATGATTTCATGTTAGCAACTGCTGCTGATATCGTTGCTGATCCTTCTGCTCCTGATGCTTTTGTTGAAGGAATTATGGAAGGAAAAGATTGGGTCTGGGATGGAGGAGTTTTGCGTGAGAAGTTCGCAGAAAAAACCTACAAAACAATAAATACCCTTATCGATCAGAAAAAATTAGATGAGCAAAAACTTGGCTTGTTTAATGATTTCTTATCAAACTTATAAAACTTCTAAATAAATATAGATTTCAACAGGAATTTCGGAGAAACTTCAAATGTCTAGTGGCACTAAATTACAAGAAATGGAAGTAGGCACAAAGCAATCCAAGACTGCCGTTAATGCAAATGCATCCCCCGGTATGCCAATGGAGAAACTTCCCTCTAAGGATGGACAGGGTTTAACACCTGTTGAAGATCTCGGTGGTCCTACACCTGATAATTATAAACCAGACAATGATTCAGCTAAACTGAAGACACCTGGTAAAACCCTTAAGCAAGTGAAAGGTGTAACTGGAAACGCAGTAAAAGGTGACGTAGCAATGCCAACCCTCAAGAAAGAAGAAGAAGTAAAACCTGAGGATCAGGTAGTTACTGAGGAACCAACAGCAGAAGTTACTGAAGAAATCGTTGACGACACCCCTGAAGTTAACATCGAGGATGATGTTAATGCTCTCCTTGGCGGAGAAGAACTCAGTGAAGAGTTCAAGGCAAAGGCCAAGACAATTTTTGAAACTGCCGTTAAGACACGTGTTGCTGAAGCTAAGGTAGAAATCGAAGCAGCACACGCAGACAAACTCGCAGAAGAAGTTGCCCAAGCAAAGGGTGAACTTACTGAGAGGATGGACTCCTATTTGGAGTATGTTTCACAAGAGTGGTTTAATGAGAATCAACTTGCTATTGAGCAAGGTCTCAAGACCGATCTTACAGAATCATTCCTAAATGGAATGAAAAATCTTTTTGAAGAACATTATGTATCAATCCCTGACGACAAATATGATGTCCTTGAGAGTATGGTAGAAAAACTTGATGACATGGAAACCAAGCTCAATGAGCAAATAGAAAAGAATATCGCATTAAACAGTCGTCTCGCAGAGTCGGTTGCTGATGGTATCCTTGAGTCTGTTTCTGATGGATTAGCTTCCACACAGAAAGAGAAGCTCGCTTCACTTGCTGAAAGTGTAGAGTTTGAAAGTGAAACAGAATATCGTGAAAAGCTGGAAGTTTTGAAAGAATCTTATTTCTCTTCGAAGCCAAATTCCCCAGCAGCTAAGACTGAAACTCTTTCAGAAGGAGTAGACAATGCAGGAGATGTTGGATCAACATCTAATCAAATGGCTGCTTATCTGAAGACTTTAGATCAGTTTAGCAAAAAATAACTGAATTTAACATTAAACAAACTAAACACAATTAGGTAAACGCAAATGTTCCAAACAGAACAGTTGCAGGAAAAGTGGGCACCACTTCTAGACCATGAGGGTATTGAGGAAATCAAAGACCCCCATCACAGA
>VTLG01013871.1_pt1 | contig 10192 bp, 27 predicted proteins | sample 4694571 | NCBI WGS metagenome assembly VTLG01 (sample SAMN12604809, study PRJNA352737) | marine metagenome | biome: ENVO:00000447; feature: ENVO:00000209|ENVO:00000569|ENVO:01000036; material: ENVO:00002151; isolation source: viral sequences binned using virsorter ... | reverse complement strand
TGAAAGAAATCCTGCATGGTTATGTGTAGGATTATCATCTCCTTTATATGCAAAGTTAGTCCAGATATCATACCCATCAAAATGACCATCCCATTTTCTTACAGAAAAAGCACGATTAACTTTTCCGGCTCCCCAATACTTTGTAGTCAATCTCAAAACCCATGCCAACCAAAAAGATTGTTCAATAAGATGAGGAGAGATGGAACATTGATATGAATTATGTGCCTTACCATCCATAGCCAGATACCCTACATTCTCATGGGCTTTCAGTGCTGCTAATGGACTATTTTTAAACTTCTTACTTTCATTTACCCATACATCAAGTTCCTTCATAATCTGTGGAGGAATCTTAATCACCATTACAGGACATGCACTACCTGGCACAAGTTTTTTCATTTCCAAAAGTTCGTTCATGCTAAAAGGTAATGGGGGGATTTTTTACTGGACTTTTTTTTGCGACTTTTTTGGAATAAAAAGTCGAATTTCCCTCAGACAGGAAGCTTTGCACGGGAAGTACGCTTTAGGAAGTTAAGTTCCTGTGCTTCATACTTTATCTTCTCCTTCAATGGTTTAGAAATCAGTTTAGGTACAGATTCTACATCAATACTATTCTGGTCACAAAAATGTACAATGGCATCAATATAATTCATCCCTTCAGTATTATGAACCAGAGATTCAATTTCCTGAGCAAACCTAGCAGGACAAAAGAATTTGCTCTCTAATGCCTTCTCTAATTCATTCTCCTTCGACATTATCTGATCCAGTATGGTGATGTACAAATTCTTTTATATATCTCACTAATAATTTAATATAATCCCCTTTGTTTCTTTTGTCAAACACTTTGACCTCACCACCAGGTGTTACCATGATGGTAATTAACTTCTTAACGGGGATCTCAGTAAGTTCATAATATGCAGCAGCATAGAAGGTCTCCTGAACGAAATAGTTTTCCAACCACTTCTCAGGTTTGATCTTCTCAGATGTCTTGAAATCTATTACCGCTAACTCTCCTTCATACTCCGCGATACAATCAACTCTACCCGCAAGACCTAGGTATTCAGAGTATAAAGTTCTTTCTATAGCGTGTATATTATTTATCTTGTCCAGATATGGCTTAGCATGATGAAACATAAACTGAGTAGCAGGAAGGAAATCCTCCCACACCAAATCTCTATTTTCCAAATATGCTTGAGCAGCTTCGTGAAAATCTGTGCCACGGGTAGTTGCCTTCTTAGTAATACGATTTGCTTCCTCAATACCAACTCGCTTACGCCAATCAATAAAGATCTGTCGGTTATAAAAGGAGGTAACTGATGTAATAGAAGGAACCCACTGTCCATCAGGAAGATGATACAGTCGGCACCCAGGAGTTTCTTTCTTTTCTAATTCAAGATCACCTAAAAAATTACAATACTCAAAGGTCATAAATTCAATTCCAATTTAGCAAGAATGTATTCCTTAACTAATCCGGAGCGAACAATATCTTCTACTCCAAATTCAATAACATCTACCGATGGCATTAACCTAAGAATCCTCATGAAATCAACGATACCATTTCTCTCATTCTGTTTAACTAAATCAGATTGAGTAGCATCTCCACAAAACATAATCTTAGATTGTTCACCAACTCTTGTCATTATACTATCAAGTTCATGATAATTCAAGTTTTGGAATTCATCTACGATAACAATTGTCTTATCAAAAGTTGTTCCTCTGATAAATGAGGTGCTCCAGAAGTCAATAGTATCCTGTGCTTTCAGATTCCCATACAACATCTCAAAGTCTGCCTCAGTTGGCATCTCAAACATATATTTCACCATATGCTTGTAAGGTATTTGATAAAGTGTGGACTTATCTTCATGATCACCAGGAAGGAAACCAATTTCCCTAGTAGCAACAAGAGACCTAACAATATATATTTTCTCGTAAGGAGTTTCTTGGTCCAGGACATCTTTCAGTGCATTATAGAGTGTGATAAATGTTTTACCAGTACCTGCACAACCATATGCTACCAAATTATTATTAGAAGCATAAGCCTCAAATAATTTTTGTTGATTAGGAGTAAGAGCCTCTATGTCTCTCAACATATCAGCATTAATAGGTTTTTTTCTCTTCATCTGCTTGACTGTCAAGCCAACACCAATAGGTTGATCTGCTTTCTTCTTTCTTGGCATAGGTTACAGGGGTTTTACTCTAGATCCAGGAGCTTTCGATGCTTTATGGAGCACATCGTTCCATCCAGGATGGTGTTTCTTCAGTTTATCATATACTTCTCCGACTTCTCCAACGCAAGCAACACCCGCTTGCCAATCCTTATCCCATGAGGGATTCTCTTCTCTCCACTCTCCATATGCACTCATTGTCATGGAAAGTTCTTTTTGTTCACCAGTTTCTTTATGAATAACAGGGTATGTTGGCATATCAATATAAAGTTATGTAATTTTATTTAGACCCACTCAAGGGCTTCAGACACAGTTGGAAACTGTTCTTTAAAAACAGATCGAACATTCTCTACCAAATCCATATGTTCTTTCTGAGTTCCATGTGCAGACCTCAACTCAATATAATGAATCCAAGAACGAACTGAACCAGTCATATACAATCGTGTAGGTGTAGCAAGAGGCAATACAAACCTTGCACACTCCTTTGCTATACCATCATGAAGCATCTCCTTATAAAGATCTATAGATGCATCAAAATGTTTTCTCATCTTTGCATTAAACTTCTCTACTGTTACAGGATCTACATCATCAATACTATTCTGCCTATTCTTTTCATCCTGACTGCGAAGTTCAGGCAAAGGTATATCCTCTCTGATATGAGAGACATCCTGATACCTTTGAGAGAACTCCTGATAGGTGAAGGAGCGGTGCCGTAAGATCTGTGCAGCAAGTCCCCTGGTGGTATTGATCTCCACCGTCATAAATGCCTGCTCAAAGACGCTCCAGTGCCCGTGTTTAATACAATACCTTAATAGACCAGCGAACTTATCATTCTCCTGGTTCTGAGGATTACTAACACGAGCAACATATGCAATTGTCTTCTCCGCATCTGGAGTAACGCTGACTAATTTAATCTGGGTATCCGTCGTCGTCATCAAAGACCTCATCGTAATCAGTAACTTTTTTAAAATTTTGATGGTGGTATGCATCAATATTAGAGTGGACCTCTGACTCTAATGCATCAACCAATTGCTTAAGATTTCTAACAATCAGTTTTAATCTTTCTTTATCCATTGCCCTTAAAGTACTTATCAAGAACTTGTAACTGATCGTCGTACCTTGCAATCTTATCCAACTCACATTGAATTGCTTCTGTAATATCGGAATGTTCGCCAATACCAACTGGATGTTCCAGATAAACATTGACGTTTACTTTATGCTTTGCAATCTCTCCTTGAGCATGAGCTTTGACTGCTGCTATTAATTGTTCACGCATGTGTAACATCGGAATAACTGTATGGTACATATTATATTATAAAAAAAGCACCCTGTAAAGGGTGCTTTTGCTTATTAGTCCAAGTAAGACTTAATTCACTTCGCACACACAGTTTTAGACTCTGTATGCTTGATGCCTCTGTAGATTAGTTCAGAGACTTGCTTCTGACAGGTTTTGCTGTCATTGGTATCATACTTGATACCACGGTAAGTGACTTGTGCCATTGTGTTACTCCTAAAGTAGTTGGGTTTTTAATCCGTTCCTTTAGTCGTTTGCGTCCCCGAAGGGATGAACGAAATCCGTTCCGCGACTTACTTGCGGCCCTGATGGGCTGAACGATGTGGATATGATAACATACCCATATTATATAGTCAAGCAGTTATGTAACATGTGATACAGTTTTTACATATCTTCAATTTTATATGGACACATAATCCTCTCTACGATACCCCGAGCCTGATTATTGTGTTCAATTAACTTATTCATCCAAATTCTTTCTGCAAGACTCGTCTCTCTACCCAATCTAACTTTAGTCGCAATTTCTGTAACTCTTAACCTATAGTCTTTGCTTAACATATTCTATTGCCTTTGGTAAAAGATAGTACTCCCTTCTCTGAATTGCTTTGGTTAATGTATCTAAATCATCACTTGGAAGAATAGGAACTTCTGATTGCAAAATCACTTCACCACCATCCAATTCTTCATTGACATAGTGAACACTTACACCAGTCATCTTATCACCACTATCTAGTGCCCTTTCAATAGCATGTAATCCCTTATACTTGGGAAGCATAGAGGGATGAAGATTAATAATTCTATTTGGAAATGCATTGATTAACTTGGGTGTTATTATTCTCATCCACCCAGCAAGGACAATAAGATCTACCTTCCATGCTTGCATAATCTGAATGATAGTATCTTCCTGCTTACTACTAATCTGGGTGTGAGGTATTCCTAATTTGTCTGCTCTCTTAGAAGCACCGCATTTCTTCTTGTTATGTACCATCACAACAACTTCATCTTCTCTACAGGTCCGAACAATGTTTTCAAAGTTTGTTCCGTTGCCAGAACACATAACACCAAGTCTCATTTCCATTCCTCATAAGAAGGTTCATCTCCCCCAACCCGATACTTAAAGTGGTCAGTATCAAAGTAAGATATACCCTTCTTACCTTCTCTTTCATCCAACACTTCATTAATTAATATCTTCATCTCCTTTGCATACTCTGGAGTAAATAACCTACGAGGTCTAACCTCCATAGGTAGATGCTCTTTCGGTGGTGCCTTCGCTGCATCCTCAGGAGACATTGAAGGACCACTCATCCCCTGAGTGTCTATCTTAGAGAGATCGGGCATAATAAAATTGCGTTTCCTTATTTATCCGTGGGGACAGACATATCTGGAAGTAAATCTTGAATCATTACACTATAATTTGCTCTAGTTTTCATCTCCAATTTTATCAAAAACTTACACATCTGTCTAAGTTCATCTACATCCTCACACATATCAATCTCTCTGGAGAATTTCTCATACTCAAACTGTTGGGAAGTATTGACTAGAGTAATGTCGTCAGGATTCATTCAACGGTCTCCCGTGCTTGTCAACCAATCCTAGTTTTTTAATTTGCCCTAGATTAGACTTCTGACGCTTCTTAATCTTCTTATATTCTTTAATTAATTTATCCACTTCATCATTAGGAATATTAACCTTCAGTTCTTTCTTTGATGCCTCATGTTCTTTGACATATTTTTCCTCCATAGTATCAACAGCGAAACCAAGTCCAGGTTCTTTTTCTTCTTCAGAATCCGGACTGTTCTCATTATCCTCTATGTACTCATTTACTGTCTCCTGAATTTCATCTCGTATAAGAGCATTTATTTGAGCCCTTAAAAAAGCATCACTCTCTTTCATCCCTTCCTCCTCCTCTTTTTCTCAGGCTTCTTATATCCCCACTGAGAAGGATTAATAGTTCCAAATCCCCATTCAATCCTCTTTAGATCTTTTCCATACTTATCATAATACATATCAAAAACATTCGCTTGCTTCCCGGAACGAGTTACATCTAACAACTCATTCCCCTCTACGTTATACCATACAAGATACCCATCACTAGGAAGAGATTTGTCATTAGCTTTCTCAAGAGTCGTATTCTCTAAAAGAACCTGACATGAATAAGCTGCAGCATCTAATTTAGATTCTTCCTTCTCTTCTTCCATTTGTTTCTCGGTTTTAACCTCTGTGGTCATGAGCGACCACCCCATATAATATCTGGGTATGCTGTCTCTACAATCTCACGAGTGAGTTTATACTTCTTATTAAGTTGACCATCCTTCACAAGACATAGAATATCTGCCTCCTCAGGATGAAGACCCTCAAGCATCTGAATAAACATAGACTCTCTACGAAGAGAAGATAATTGATCATTACCACCTTTCACAAAATGATACATCTGTTTGTATTCTCTTCGCAAAGAAGTGTGATCAGTTCCTACAGGAACATCATTCTTATTATAAGGAACCTCTCCTTCTGGAATCAATGAAACTACACTAGGATCAAAATTCCAAATAAAAATACTTTTAAGTGCAGGAGTTTCATACTCCTTAAGAATTTCTATCTTCTTTGCTTTAGATCTTTGGTCCTCCACAAGATCTAAAATCTCATGAATAAAAGGATTAGGTGGTAACTTAACCCTAGGTGCTCTTGGCTTCCTAGTCGTCGTCTTCTTCGTCGTTGTCATAATTGTTTTCAAATCGAACTGCTACAATCTCATCTGGAACAAGTTGTCCATTTTCATCAAACATCTCTGGATGAGTATACACTATCTGAGGTGTAGTTTCATATGAATGTTGTCTTGCCATCCATCCTATCATACCTCCTACCAATAATGCAAGAAATGAAACTACTGTTGTCAAAGTTAAAGTTACTATGGTCGTTTCCATGGCATTCCTCCAGAGAGATTATGTTTTTTTAATGTCCAGGTAAACATTAACATGGAAAACAATTTCTCTATTCCAAAAAGAAATCAACTTTCCAAACTTTACCTGAAAGGTTTTGGGCTTGTCTGGTTTCTTCCTCCTATTACGTAACAATAATTCCACTCCTCTGTTAATCTCCAGAGGTTTGTCATTATTTAGATCCTTTTTTTCGTCTTCCTGGTCTTCTATCATGTTGATACCTCACTGCATCCTCCAAGATGCTTCCCAAATAATTCATTATCTTTCTTGCTTGAGGTTTAGAAATATGACCATATGCCTCCCGCAATTGTTGATGCTCACTGTCTCGACCTCCTTTAATATATTCCTTAAGTTCTAATACTTCAGCAGAAAGTTCCTTAGCAGTAGAGCTCTGAAGAAAAGCATCCACCTCTGCCTTTGTTGTCTTACGATACTTAAGAAACTCATAGAATTTCAGTTGCATCTTTCCTTCAAAGGCATACTCTATGGCATGTTCTATCAAATCATATACATTGTCAAAGTCATCTTTCATCAGACTAAGTTCTTCTCTTTTAAATACTGTACTGTTTCGGTACATCCACCCAGATTATCAGTATTCAATACTACTTGAGGGAAGGTAGAACCTTTACCGAATTGATCATAGAAACTATCTCTATCGAAGTCCCTATCGAGTTTATATATGACATGCTTAAGTTCTGCAAGTCTTAATACTTCTTGAATCTTGGTGCAATAAGGGCAACCATCACGCGAATATACTGTAAAATTCATGAGACTTTCCATGCTTTATTTAAAAATTTTATTTAGTAAAAATTACTCACCCATCATAGAGTGAAAGAAAATCAAGATAAGATTCTGTCTCAGTATAAAAACCTTTAGCACTTTCATTAGAGAGTGGAGCTCCAGGACCATGCGCTTCTGGTGGATTCTTAGTCTCTTTTTTTTCTTCAGCCATTTTAATCTCCTTTTTGTTTAATGTCATACTCTATCACAATCTTCTTAGAAATTCTACCACTGTGATCTAATGTTGTAGAGTGAGTCCATTCACCTTTAAGTAATCTTGCCATTACATTCCTATCCAGTCCACACATCTGCTCACAATTCTCAACTGACTTGCGAACTGATTCAAATCCATCTGGATATTTCTTAACCCTAAACCCATGCTTATCTAATTCATGTCCTTCCTCATCATACTTCTTGTCTTTAATATCAGTAACAAATTCACTCATCATCCCCACTCCTTAACTCTACATTCAAAAGATAAAACCATATTACAGCCATAACCAAAATAAGAGCAACCCTTATTGAACTCCAAGAGGTATCAATCATTTCTCCTTTTTCCATGCCTCAATAAGCCTTTGAAGCTCCCTAATTCTTTCCTCTGCTCTTGCAATTCTCTCATCTGTGGCTGACATTATCTACCCTCCCTAGATTTATTTCTAATGGTAATATGATTACCTTCTATAGCAAACTCAAGTTTATCCCTATGATCCCACATCAATTCTTCATAAAGAGAATTAAGTTTATTCATATCATCCCAAACATCAGTAGGAGTAGGTTCACCCCAAAACGGATTGTCTTCCATAGATTTTAAGCAAATTGTCTTAAGTTCTGTAGTATATATTTGTATGCCTCTACTATATCTCCTTCATCCTTTCTAAACAAATCCTTATCAAACCTTTCTTTCGTTCCTCTTTTCCAGAGTCGCATGTTGTCAGGTGATAGTTCATCAGCCAAGAATAAATCGCCGTGAGCATCGTGTCCAAACTCCAATTTAAAATCTACAAGATCCATACCCATAAGGGTAAACAATGATTGCAACTGATAATTAATATCTAATGCCTGTTGCTTCATGGGTTCAGGATCAATACCCATTAGTCTTACTCTATCATAGGTAAGTAAAGGATCATCCTTTGCATCATCCTTAAGGAAGTACTCCACTATAGGAGGTTGTATCATGGTTCCTTCATTAAGAGTAGTGGTCTTAACAATGGATCCAGCAGCAATATTCCTTACGATCACTTCTACTGGTATGATAGTAAGTTTTCTGCAAAGCAAAGTATCAAGTCCCTCAGTCCCTAAGAAATGAGTTCTGATACCCAACTTCTCCAACTTCTCAAACAATAATGCTGAGATGAGACAACATACCTTACCTTTCTCAGGTGGATATTCTACCTGCCTACCGTTCCATGCAGTAACCTTGTCATGAAATACAATGGTTACTTTATCTGCCTCACCAGGTACATCATAAACTGACTTTACCTTTCCTTGTAGAATTGGTTGTTCAATCATCCTTGCCAAATCATATCAGGCATTGCTTGGGGTGCCTGCCTTCCCACTGTAAACATTAGAATAAAATATCCTATGAACCATATTACATTAAAAATCCATGCTTGTCTATAGAGATACTTTCTTACTCCCATAGAAAGGATTACATTTCTTACTGCTTTAGGATCATCTTCATTACCTGTGGCTCTGAAGATTTGTTCTATAATAACCGCAATGATTGTACCTATCACTAAAGGATAGAATACAAAGTTTGCAAATGACATTATTGAGATTAGTAAAAGCATTAGTCTAGTGAGTCTAAGTTATTATGACGAAGAGAAACTGGCCTATGATTCTTCATGCCATCATGATTACCATCGTTAGGTAATTTACCACTCATTAAATATTCAATTGTTTCTTTACATCCTCTAAGATAATGAAGTTGATTATCAATCTTTAACCACTCTTCATGAGAATCAGCGAGTTGGAATTGCTTACCTTCTAACTGCTCAGTTCTTTTAGTAAACCGAGATAATAATTGTTCGTAATTTTCAGTTTCTTTCATTTGTTTGTTCAGTAGTTTCAGAATTCACTCCCAAGTATACACCAACCACAGGGATAGCAAAAATAAAAACTCTTGCAAATCCTGTTACAGCTAAGATGATGAGTGCGGCTTTAGATTGTTTTAACATGTTTTATGTAGGTATTGTATCATAGATTCGAGAGTGTGGATATTATCACCCAGCAATTTAAGAGATGTGTTGCAATTAGTACACAGAAGACCCCTCACGGCACCGGAAGAGTCCTTATCGATCATGAACCTCTTATTAAACTTTCCCCCTGCTTCCGTCGCCTTACAGATAGCGCAGGAATAATTCTGCTCTGCTATCATTATATCATAGTCCTCAAGACTTATCCCATAATTTCTTTTAAGGTATCGAGACCTCACTCCATAAGCATTCTTTTTATTATAAGCCGTCGTTCTCTTTACTACACAATCCTTACATTCATATGAATAAGAAGAAGCAAGAGTAGGATCTTTACGAGAAAGATAATACTCATCTACAAGATTCTTTTCCTTCCCACAAACCCTACACACTCTGGTTTCAAGAAGTAAGTGTCCAGTTGTAACCTGTTCGTCTATTTCCATGCATTAAAAAGGACCCTGTAATAGTTAGGATCCTTTTCTATTATTCAATTTTTAGGAGTCATGCGGTAAGCACCGTATGCTGCTGCACCTATGGCAACAGCAATTGCGATGAGAGCCATTATCCTATTGCAGGAGCAACAAGTGCAACTTCTGTAGTCTCAGCAGATGCTAAGTCTAGTGGGAAGTTGTGAGCATTCCTTTCATGCATAACTTCCATACCTAGGTTTGCCCTGTTGAGCACGTCTGCCCATGTCGGAACTACCTTACCATTAGCATCTAAGATACTCTGGTTAAAGTTAAACCCATTCAGGTTGAAAGCCATTGTACTTATACCCATGCTAGTAAACCAGACGCAAACGACTGGGAATACTGCTAAGAAGAAGTG
>VTLG01007405.1_pt1 | contig 10192 bp, 8 predicted proteins | sample 4694571 | NCBI WGS metagenome assembly VTLG01 (sample SAMN12604809, study PRJNA352737) | marine metagenome | biome: ENVO:00000447; feature: ENVO:00000209|ENVO:00000569|ENVO:01000036; material: ENVO:00002151; isolation source: viral sequences binned using virsorter ... | reverse complement strand
GTGTTAGGATCATAACGGAATATTTGCTTATTAGGAATAAGAGCAGGGCTAACGAGCATTCTTTTTTCTTCATCAACCTTAGCAAAGGTTAAGTTGTTTTTCTCTTTTCCAAAGAAAACAAAGTCTTGTTCTATTGCAGGTGCAGCAACTAAGCTGATTGCGTCAATAGCAAGTTCTTCACTATTCTCATCAATTACCAATTCTACAATAGAGGTTGTTTTCATTTCTTGGTAAGCGTGGTTTGCATCTTCACAATCTTGTAGGGTAGCATATTCGCATTCTCCTGTTTCACCCCATTTGTATTTTCCTTCTTCGCATTTAGTACAAGGCATAATATAGTCTTTGGTATATAATAGAAATTAAGTTAGTTTATTTGATTTTTAAATTGTTGCCCTTCTTCTAATAATGGCTAATTTGTTTTGGTTATTTGTTATGTCATCAGAAACTACATAAGCCCTTGCAGGTTCAGGGTCTGCCCCACCACCTAAAGTAAAAGCTCCTGACATCATTTGAGGTGAAGGGGGTTCTGGTGTAACCATAGACGGCATACTTCCACCCCCACCACCAGGAACATCTGTTTCCATTATCTTTTTAATATTAGCTAACCCAGCAACAATAATAGCTGCACCAGACACAAAACCTAAAACCCCCTCTTGTGCAAATGCCTTTGTTGCTCCTGCATAAGTGTCTATTATAGCTTGTGCAATAGCGAGTTCTTTATTATCTCCTGCTAAAGCACTTAAAGCACCTGCTAAACTTGACCAAGCACCTAGTTGTTCATTAACCCCTTCCTGTACGATTGCAGCTTTTTGCCTTTCATACTCTTTCGTAATAGCAACTGTATCTACACCTGCTTTTCGTGCCATGTCTAATTTTTCTTCATAGGCATTTTTTAACTCTAACAATTCTCTATCTATATTTGAAAGTGATTCTTCTGCTAATTGTCTTTGTACTTCTAACAATTCTTTTTCTAAAGCTACTCGGTTAGTTTTTTGTTCAGATGCTTGACCTGTTAAAGTTTCTTCAAGTTCCAAAAGTTTAAGTTTTTCCTCTCTAATTGCATTGGAATTAGCTTCTGTTTTATTTGATTCAAATGTTGCCTGTGCTGCATCAATTTGTGTTTGTATTTGTTGCCTTTGTAGGGATTCTTGCTCTTTTAATATTCTGCTTAACTCATCATTTGCTTCAATTCTTTCTGCAAAAGTTTTTGAAATATCATCTCTTATTTGCCTTTGTACTTCAGCATCTTTTAAGTATAAAGCATTTAACTCAGCAAAAGTAATAGCTGCTTTAGCAGCAGCTTTTTCAATTTCTGTAAGTGAATCTGCTAATTCCCAATTCTTTTTTAAGTCTATGGTTCTAATTTGGTGGTCTAATTCTCCCCAAAACTTCTTCATTATATCATTGGCATCACCAAAATTATTAACTATGTCGGATGCTGCATCTAAAATTCCTGTCCCTGTTTCTTCAATAGTGACTTGTAAGCTCTTAATTACCCTCATATTTGAGTCTATTTCTTCATTAAGGTCTGCACCAAACAATCTTCTAAAACGCATAAAGCCATCAACAAATGACCTGATTGCAACTTCAGTAGTCTGAATGGCTAATTTGAATGGATTAAGTGCTAAAGTAACAAAGGCTTTCATTACTTTAGTGTAGGGTTCAAATTGGTCTGAGTTTTTTTGTACCCACTCAACCATACTTATAATCACATCAACCACTTCATTAAAAGTTACACTAATAGTTGTCATTGAAGTTTTAAGGAAATCTGCTGCTTTTTGGTTTCGCATAAAAGCTTCTTTTAAAGCCATAAAACCACTTATAAGAAGTCCAATACCAATAGCTTTGATAGCGACCCCTAAAGCCCTAACTGCTATGCCTACTTTTTTAAATCCTGACGCACCAGCTTCAGTAGCAGGTTTTAATTTCTTAGCTTCACCTGCTGTATCTTTTACACTTTTACCAAGTTTATCTACGTCTTTAGTAACTTCTTTGATGTTTGACTTTGCTTCTATTTCTATTATTTCTGTTGCCATTTTAAAATCGTATATTTGTTGATATTAATTCGTGTAAGTAAACTGTGGCACTCCATACATTAGTAACATTATTTCTGTCAGTTACTTGTACTGTTATTGAATCCACCCCCCCTGTTGTGCTGTCTACCATTACTGCTGTTCCATTTACTCCAATCTTACCTATGTTTCTTGTAAACCCTACTATAAAAGCCATCCCACTTGTTACACCTATTCTTACAACTCCTTTTATATTTCTGTAAGAGTAATTCCCTAGTGTTGCTGCTGAACCCCCTACTTCTAGCCTTGTTATATATATCTCAAATCCAACTATTGAATTTTCATTTACATTTATATAATTAGTTCCATCACCATTGACCGTTAAATTAGTGGCTGTATTATCAGTTGTAACTCCTGCTAAATTAACTACTGAAACTTTCCTGTCAGCTTGTTCACTTCCTATTGCATTAAGCCCCCCACCTATTACAAGCTCCCCATCTCTATTAGACTTTCCATTTACACCTAATACTGTTGCATTACTTACTCCGTTGGCTATTTCATTATCAACACCGTTTATCAAACAGTTAGTATTAAAACCTTTAGTTGTGTTGTTAGTTCCATTTATCTGAACAGTATTCGTGCCTAGTTCTGTTGTGTTTCCTGATCCATTAATTCTGTTATTGATATTGCTTACATTTCTATGTAAGTTTGTATTAATTTTATAAGCACTACAAGTAGCAGAAGCATTGTTATAAGTATAGCCATACGCTTCACATTGTAGTTGGTTCGGCAGCACTTCATTTGTTCCATCAGTAAAAAGAACCTCTCCTGTTTCTGTTACCCTGCTAGGTTTTACTGTATATCCTTTTAAGTATTCCATTATGGTATAAGTATAAATTCAACGGTTGCTAAATCATTTGGTTTGTAGTCTATTCTGTTCACTCTAAAAGTTCTATTCTTTATAAATACCACATCATAGAATTTAAAAGTGTTAATGTCAGCAGGTGTAAGGTTTACCTTTAAAGTCATTGTCCTAGTGTCAGGGTTGTATAACTCATTAAAGTAAGGTTGCCAATAAAGACTGTATAAATTATCTACTGCCATAGCTCCTATTGGTTGTATATACCCATCACTACCAAAATAAAAATCAATAGTACCTGTTTGTGTAGGAATATCTGTTAGGTGGCTAAACTGTAAAAAATCTTCTTCGTAATCATCTCCTGCCACATCATTCTGTGTTGGAACACCATAGGTGCAACTTGTTAAGGTTTGATAAGTATTAGGGTCATAATAATTTAAGTAAAATATTCTAGGTGAATTGTCAAATGCTTCAAAAGAACCATCATCATTTCTTGCATATACACAAGGAACTATAAAGTCAGGAAACTGCTCATATAATGGTTTAGAAACGGTAGCCGCAAATGGTTCAGCTATTATTTCTTTTTTACCATCTAAAAGTGTAGATTGAGCTGCACTTACTATAACACTAGAAGCGTCAAATTCTTTGCTGCCATAAAGTTCTCCGTATGTTCCTTTGTAAAGGTTAAAGGCAAAGTCGTTCTCATCTTCTGCAAATTTAAAAATTGTATCTTTATTTAAATCAGTTAAAGGTAGTAATTCCATTTCTGAAACATCTACCTTATCTGTCCAGTCATGTTCAACCCCTCTTGATGCTAAAGTTAAATCTCCTGTTGTACCACTATTTGTATTATTTATAAATACATCTGAATAAGGTTCTATTAAGAGATTATTAGGATTGTTTTCATCTACCATAGTAACTAAATTGAACATAGTAAAAAATCCTTTTAAAAATTCCCATTGTCCTAAGTCGCCCCTTAAAGTATTTAAAAGAGTTCCTGTCGTAACTTTAGCTGCGCTTACTGTTCCGTAATTCATGCTTTGATTGTGAGCTGTACTGGTGTCGTATTGGCTAACTGTGTTAGTTGCAGATGCTTTAAATTCACAATGTAAAGTATCTCCTAGACCTAGTGTTGTTTGAACAAAGCCGTTATACTGTCTGTAATCTCCATTTACTAATGTATGGTTTTCTTCATCCATTACTCCATCTACACTAGAAACCCACCTAATAGTTAAAGTAGAATTACCACTACTATATAATCTGATTTTATAGCCAACTCTTAGGGTAATACCACTTACAGGTGCAGTAAATATACTTGTAGCAGGGTCAAACCCTGCTTCTGATGGCCAGAAATCAACAGAAGAAACTAAAGGAAAAACAACAGTACCAAAACTTCCGTTGGGAGCATAATTAGTAGGACTAGCAGGTGTCTTTCTAGCACTCCCTACAACTTCTGAGTTGTTCATTGATGCACCACCCCAATTAAAGTCCATATATAACATATAAAAATTAAAAGAACCACCACTCAAGATAGTAGTATCAAAGAAGTCAGAAGTATAGGTAAAACCTGCTGCTGCAAAGATTTTATCTATTATATATTTTATCCTTATTGTAGGTCTAAAAGCTTGTTCTAAAACTTGTAATTTAGGAAAAGAATAAAAAGGGTCAAGACCTATTTGCCCTGTCCAATCTATAAAAGGGTATTTTAAAACATTTGTAACCGTAGCCCCGACAGGTCCTGCAAATTCATTAGGATCGGTTAAAGGGTTTTCTAATGGTAAAGCTCCTTGCCAACTAGCTCTAATGGTGCTAAAGTTATATGTATGGTCTAGTTCTGAAAAATCCAAATCCGAAAATGTAGAATCCTTTAATATATCTGCAAGGGCAATAACTTGAGAATACAAATTTACAGAATAACTTATCTCCCCTTCTTTGTCTTTAACATCTAGTAATCTTAAATAACCTTCAAATAAAATAAACCCATCTTGTTTTAAAACACATTTAGTTTTGGCATAAGGGTTAAATATTAAGCCATCATCTGTTCTTGTAACATCAAACATATTAGTAAATATTTGATTGTTTCTTCTTGTGGCAGGAAGGTTAAAGTCTTTTGAATATGACTGCACCTTTTCAGCTACATTCTTAAAATCATCTACTGACAATGTTAAGGGTATATCTTCTTCTTGGTAGAGGTCGCAAATTACTTGTCCATCTGCTAAGTCAGAATATATCTGCGAGGGGCTTGTTTTTGTGGGAGTTACAGATATATCAAATATTGTTAAATTTGAAGCAACTGAGTTAAAGTATTGAATATAAACAATATCACTAGTACTTGAAGCTGTAAAATCAAGGGTTTGCACCCCGTAAGTCCATACACTAAAGTTAGCAAAAGCCCCACTACCACCACTCCCAGTAAAGTGCTGTAATGTTAATGTTCCATCTATTCCAAAAAAATCCACAGTTAAAGTATAAGAAGCTCCTACTGTTAAGTTGTCTAGTTTTTGGTAAACCCCTGAAAAAGAAGGTCCAACAGAATTTAAAATTAAATTGTTTGTTGTTTCAGTTGGATATGCAGGTGGCGACCCTGTTGTTTTTCTCCACCTAAACCAAGTATTCACAACTGAAGGTGTAGTTACAGCCATGTGTGCATATATACTATAACTTGTTTCATAAGAAGTTGAAGTGTTTATACTATTAAAGCTGATTCCATCTACTAAAAAGTTTACAGATGAAAATGTAGTTGTTCCATCATAAGTCTGTGGATATAATATTAATTGTGTACTCATTAGGCGGAGTGTGTTCTTTGCATTTTACTCTTTTCAATTTCTATTGTATATTGCATTAGCTTATCATTAGCGATTGTCTTTTTAACATAACTAGAAGTAGTCAAGACAACAGGTTCTACATATTTATTTGTAATAGTAGGGTAAGGTGAAACTTCAGTACTATCAAATCCATTTAAGATATATACTTCATTTGAGTTTATTAATTCTTCAAACCATACCCCTTCAGCTTCAGTAACAAAGTCGGTATTTATCCTAAGCCTTTCTGTTGCATTTACTCTAAAGTTTTTCTTACCACCTTTATACCCTGCTACTTTAAATGTACTTTTATTCCAAGTGCCACCAAGTTGAGTATAAGAAGTTCTATTAGTTGTTACAGATCTAGTGGACTTCATATTAAAAGTATAGTAATCCCAAGTTCCCCATTGATTAAGCCAAGTAAGTCGTATTCCTTCATATCCCCTTTCATTAGGGCAAATAATTTTAATGGTATAAAGTTCGCTGACTGCGGAAGAGTTATCTTCAGCTTGTACTGTGTAGTAGTCTAGTGTACCTAATGCTACTACGGTTTGAAAATCTGTATTATTATTTCTAAGGTTAGCAGGAAAAGAACCTGCATACATAAGTTTAGGTTGAACCCAATTAGTAGTGGTAGTATATCCCCCCTGCGTCCACCCTGTGTTAATAGTAAAATTATCGAGTTCAACCCCTGAACTATTATAACATTTGTACCTTAGTTTATACACCCTATCCGAACCACCACTAGGCATGAAATTAAAAAATGGCAAAGTACCATAATCTGTAAGTCGTGCATACTGAGTAGTTGGTGCATTACTTAGAAACTTACCAGGACTTGCAGTATCGTTTAAAAGAAAGTTGTCTATATTATATCCATAGTTATTTCCTGCAACTAAGTTCCCTGAACTATCAAACTCCCCTAAAGTCAAGACATCATCATATTGTAATACCCCATTAAATATTTTATATTGGTCAGAAGTTGCATCATTATCAGGTGCTCCTACTGCTTCATCAGCAGCAGCAGCATATTCAATCTTGAAGGTAAAAGCAAGGTATCTTATAGAATTTTCACTTACAGCAATTTCGTCAATTAGGTGTATAGGGTGCGTTGTGTCTGTTGCCTTATACTTACTCCCATTCCCAAAAGTACTCCCTTGCTGATCAGGTTTTAAAAATGTTTCTAGTACAGAACTAAAATCAAATATCCCAACACCTTTATTATTAGGCGTAGTTTTAAATGCTCCTATTTTATTCCCTGCTGAGATTAAAGCAGCACTATTATTGCTTATATACACTTCAGCAACAAACTTAACCTTGAACATATTAGCTACTATTGTAGGTTGTGATATTGAAAACACTACCTGTTGCCCTACTGGAAAAATTGTATATAATGGTTTTTGGTCTATTGTTACTGGCATATTATTTTGTTTTTTGTTTCGGTCTGTAAAATGTGGTTAAATAACTCTCAATGTCTAGTTTTAGATTTTCTAGTATTTTTTGTTGAAGTTCATTGTAACCTTCCCCAAAAGGCTTCTGAAAGAAACTAAGGCTTTTGATTCCATCTCTTTTGATTTTTCTGCTTATTAAGTAAGCAAATCCTGATAGATATTGTCCTGTCTTTTTAGATCTACCCCTACCTAATCCTTTAGGCTTTATTCCTTTCTTTTTAATCCACTTAGAAAGAATATCAATAGGCGGTCCTTTTGTTGTGTAACTATAAGGGCTTGATTCAACTGCATTTTTGTAATTGGTAAATGATTGCTTTTCTTTATTTCCTGAAACACCTTTGTCTAAAAATGTTCCATAGTCTAGCATAAAGAATTTAGTAGTAAACCCCCTGTCATCAGCAACTACTTCAAATCTAATTGAAGTACCTAAAGCAGTTTTACCTCTAGGTTTACCTAAAGCATCTTTAGATTTTTCTAACCTAAGCTGAGCATCATCTACTACTTTTTGTCCAAAATGCTTTAAATAATTTTCAAGGCTCTTAGTGTCCATTAGAGAGCTGCGACAAATACTGAAACTTGAGGGTCAAAAGAAACTCCAACAGGGCGTACTTGTATAGAAGCAAGGTCGCCTAAATTAGTCCAAGCTGGTGAGGTATCTGCTTCACCTACTACTACACCTTCTGCTTGTGCAAGGATATGTGAATTACCTGGAGTTAGTAATACTTGATAATTAGTTGTTGCAGTTACAACTGCTACTTCTATCCAAGCATCTGCATCCAAGTTTGTGATTCTAATGTACCTAGCATTCTGTATATCTATTGCTCCTGCTGCACTATAAGGTGCTGTTCCAAATACTGCTACTGTTGTAGTCTGTGAATTTACACAAGTTACTATTCTTTCAAATACATTGTTAATTCCTGTTGTTGTTACTGAGTTCGTGTTACCTCTCAAAGCTCCGTTCAAGACGACACTCTCGGTAACTGTTGTTGTTAAATCTGCCATAATTTTATTTTATAATTTTATTGTTATTTTAAATTTTTTCCATCCAATTTCTATAAGCCATTTTCCTATTTTGAATTTAAACATTACTTCCCTATTGAAGTATTATCAACAGGTATCGTACAAGTCTGAAAGTCATTCTGTACTACTATGCCTATTGAGAAAACCCAGCCTGTCAATAGATTGTCAAACCTTTCTTGGAATGGTTCTAAAGTATATTCCCCTTGTGTAAAATAAACAGGCGCATCAATATCTTGTGTTCCATCTGTTTCTGCTGATTGCCATTTACTATGTCTAAACATTCCAATAATATCTGTGCATATTTGTAGGCAACTAGACATTACTTCTTGCTCATTACTTAAATCATCTGCTGACTGAAAATTAGCCTCAGTCCAATTCTCTCTTTCACCTACGGCATCCATAACAAAAAGTTGAAAGTTATAAGTAAGTGAAGATTGACCTGTACTTACATTCACAGGATTTATATGAAACAAAGGAAAGAGAGTTTCGTTACTTAAGTCTATTTTCCAAATGTCGCCTGTTGTAGTTGTTTGTATCTGCTTATGTTCTTCGCCTAATTGTTTAAGCGTGTCAATGGCATTATTATACGTCTTGTTAATTCCTATCATCTCTTTTTACTTTATTACTTAAATTCAAATCTGTTTCATAACTTAACCAAGTCAAGCATTCTAATAAGTTGAGCTTTGTTACACTTTCAAGATTACTAATATCTTGATTGCAAAGGCGGTGCATCACGCCAAACCAACCCCACTTTTCTGCGTGGTTTTCATCTTTAATTCCCTCGCTATCTCCTGTGTCCGCTCCACTAAAAACGATGGCATAATCTGAGATAAGTTTATCACGAAACGCCAAAAAAAAACCAGCGCACTTTGCACTTGCTCTGCTGACATCTTCTTAAATTTTTCTGCCCTTATTCCTATCTTACCATCATAAGCCTCTATTGCATAGACATCCTTTTCCCTTTCTGTAATCGGTCTAAACAATACTGCCATTATCTCAGGCATACTTTTTTCTAACCCTGCCTTAATAAAAGTTTCAATGTCTGCATACTCTCCAAGCGTGATGTCATCTAAATTTGGATGGAACGCATAAAATTGCCCTTCTATTTCTATAATCTTTTTAAGCTCGGTGTTCTTTTCTGTCTGTATCTCACTTAGCTTATTCATTATAATAGCAACATCTTTTAAAGCCATTTCATTTATTAATGACTTAGGAATATCAGACATAGCTGCTATTGTTTCTCTTGCTTCTTTTGTCTTTGTTCCTGTTTGTGCTGCAATTATTTTAATCCAAGTTTCTAAGTTTACATCAGCCCAAGAGGTAATTAGATTATAACTTTTCTTTTTGCCCTTCTTCTTAATTTTTACTTTCATAGTAGTTTATATTATATAATAGAATTAGTTGATATTTAGTTTAAAATGTTATCTTTGCCAAGTTCTTCATATTCGTTCTTGTTTTAAAAGGGGTTGAGATTTTTGTTCTCTCCCCTTTTTTAATGCACAAAGTATTTACCTGCATTCGGATTGTCTAAGTGATATATAACATTGTATCTTATTCCATCTATTGCGTGGTTGTAATTGTCTACATATAACTTTGAAGCCTTGTCTGAAAATATATAATTGTTTAATTCTTTAGCTATGTTTGTTGATTCAGGTGAAACTACTAAGTGATAGTCTTGCATTCTAGTTATTCCGCTTTCAATAGTTCCTTTCTTAACTGCCTTGATATTTACTCCCAAATGTTTTAAATCTGCAATAAGTCTTGGTTCGCTGCTATCAGCGATAATCAACATATTGCCTACCTTATCCAATACTATCTTTGCTAACTCTTGCGACTTCAACCCATTCTTGTATAGGTGTTCTTTTAAATATATCTTCTTATGCTTTTTATCAATAGCCACTTCTGTAAGACTATCAGGGTCTACACTAAAGCCAAAGTCCATTCCGCAAGAAGTTTGTAAGTTATCAGGATTAAATTCACCTATTGACCAATTATCAAATACAACTCCTTCAGCTTTATCAAGCCAACCACCTAAGATTTTGTGAGTGTACT
>VTLG01017288.1_pt1 | contig 10195 bp, 16 predicted proteins | sample 4694571 | NCBI WGS metagenome assembly VTLG01 (sample SAMN12604809, study PRJNA352737) | marine metagenome | biome: ENVO:00000447; feature: ENVO:00000209|ENVO:00000569|ENVO:01000036; material: ENVO:00002151; isolation source: viral sequences binned using virsorter ... | reverse complement strand
GATGTTTTAATTGAGAAGGCCAAAATAACATTCTACCTTCATCGGAAGAATCTAAATTATAATTTTTTTCTTGAGTACGCCCCAACATATCTGAATATACAAATTGAAAATCAGACGCACAGGGGGGTAAATTTCCATGATGGCGGTGCATAGAATGTTGTTCTTTCCAATCAATAGGAATTTTCATAAAAATTACAAATGAATAAACTCCAGCATGATTATGTAATCGAAAAAATTCATGTTTTCTTTGGTAATTTACCCACATAGCAGCTAAACTATATGGAGTTGATTTTGTTAAATTTGGAGTTTCATAACTAGGAAAAGCTTTTTGATATTTTGTTACACATTCAAGCAAATAAGTATTGAAGAACCAATCATCTTCGTCCTTCATAGATTTTTCCCATGCCATAGGGTTATCTCTAGAGTATGGAACCGTCAATGATGGAGATTGTGTTTTAGATGCTTTAGAAATATAATCATTCAATCTATCAATTGCCTCATTAGGTAATCTAACATCTAACCACCCCAATTTACATGGAGGTTCTACAGGAATTATTTTCATTTTTGATCTTTACAAATAACATTAAATGCCATTGTTCTTCTTTCTCCTTCTCCTCGAAATGGATTCACCGCATGAGTCATCCATTCAGGAAAATAATAAATTGTTCCCGCTTTTGGTTGAAGTCTGACATGATGATTATTATATTTGCTATCTTCACCATAAAATAAGTTTAATTCTCCTGATCCTCTTTCATCATACATATTTTCTGGAATCATTAATGCCAATACTCCAGAAATATCACAATTATAATGTCTATGAAAAGGATTAAAGTCTCCAGCATAAGTTCTGTTCACCCATGCCGATATCATTTCAGGTTTCTTTCCTTTTGGATCATCAAGAACTCCACCTTTACTCTTTTTTCCATGATATTCTTTCACTGTATCTGAAACATAATCATTATATTTTTCACACCCATTAAGTATATCAGGCATGATTCCATTTATTGGATCATATAAAATATGTTTTGGTAGGGCTATTTGATCACCAATAATATTTCCAGATAGATATTTTTGCATATCTAAACCACCATCGTCGATACTTTTAGATTTTACTTCTTCTGGAACTTGATCTATAAGATTATTAAGCCAATTTATTTTCTTTATAGAAAGTTGTTGTTCTAAAATAATCGGCCCAAAGGGTTTGAAGAAATTATCCATTAGCTGTTAAATGTCACTCTTCCATAACTTTTAATTTTTTCATCTAATACATTAGCACACATATCTCTAAGACACACTAAATCTTCAACAGCCATATGTTGTAATGATAATTTATCAACTTCAATATGACCTATAATTTCCATTGTTCTCCATTCATTTACTGGAGCACCCATTCCCGGCAGTTGACCTTCTCTTATTACATCATCATACATAACTACTCTTTTGACATTTGCTGCTGTACCATAGTTACCCAAAACACCAAACTGTTCTTTACCATCAAAACTAAGATCTTGAGCAATAAATTGACCAGTAGCCCCTATATCATTTGGTGATGTATTTCTTGCATCAGAAAAATCTTTATCTTCTGGTCTGTTTAATTTAGCTTTTTCTTCAATTTTTTTATCATATTCACCTAATAATGTTTTTCCAGATACTTTCTCTTTCAAACTTTCTTCATCCAATTTATCTTGAAGACGTTGTTTTTTGTGTCCATGATCTCTTTCTTCTTGCCTTTCAATATACTCATCGACGGTTATTCCTTCTGCTTCAGCTTTTTTTACAATGGGGCTTTCATCTTGTGTGATACGCGACATTATCTATCTCCTTAATTATCTTGTTCCAATTGAATTTTATTGATTTTACGCTTCTCTTCCATTTGTTGTTCTGAAAAAACATCGACGTTAAATGAGACGCTTCTACGTTCACCTTTACCCCTAAATGGATAAACTTGATGATTTAAAGAGGAAGGAAATAAAAAAAGATTTCCAACTTGAGGGTTTATTGATACATTACTAGTAGTAAAATATCTATCTACACCGCCCTCACCAACAAATAAAATATTTCCATCTGTGGGTTTATATGGTTTTCTCGATTCTTCATATTCTGGTAGTTTAAGGTACATTACCGCAGAAATTTTACAATTAGCATGATTGTGAAGTGGATTATATTCATTTTCATATTGACTCACAATCCACATACTATTCATCAAACAGCTCCAATTAGTATGCTTGGGTCCTGGCCATGAACCAGAAGTATCATCTAGAATATATCGTAAAACTCCATGATTACTTATAATAGTTGCAAAATATTTATTGATAGTTTTTTGAAAATATTTTTTAACATTCCATTCTTCTAAATCTTCTAGATCTATTCCAAATTCATTTTCAATTTGTCCTGCGAGTCTTTCTCCATAATCTTCTTTGTTTTTTCTTTCAAGAATTTCATCTGTTAATTCAATCATATTTTCAGTGACCTCGGCAGGCATGATAGTTCCTACCATTATCTGAGCCCAAGGGCAAATAATTTCCCAATTATCATCGAGTTTTAATCCAGTTTGTCCATCCATATCAACCTTTCTGTAAACTTTCTATAAATTCCATTTGTTGAACAGACCTAATTTCTGCATTAAATGCCATAGCTCTTCGCTCACCCGCTCCCCTAAATGGATAAACTTGGTGATTTAATGAAGAAGGATATATTACTAGTAATCCTGGTCGTGGCACAACATTTAAATGAGAAGAAGTACTAAAAGGATCTGCTCCACCCATTCCAGTAAAAACAATATGACCATCATTATCTCGTTCTGCAGATATGCTATGTTTTTCTGGAACTTTCAAATAACATACCGCCGAAACTTTACAATGAACGTGATTATGTACTGGAGCATATTCATTTTCATATTGACTAACAACCCATGCCTCAGTAATTTGACTCATCCAATCTGTATGAGGACCACCTGGAACAGTGATATCTAAATGATTTTTAACATTTCCATTAGCTAAAATGGTTTCCATATAATGATTCATTTGTTGCATTAAATAAGGAAGAACGTCACACCCTTGAAGTTGTTCTTGTGTAATTTTCCAAAATGGAACCTTTAACCAATTATATGATGCTGTTTCTTTTGTGGGATCTCCTCTATATCCACCGGCCTTTACAATATCTTCATCCTTTGGGTCTTGTTGATTTTCTTTTAAGATGTTATCACTTAATTCTAGTAGTTTTTCAGTAACATCATCTGGCATTTCTGTACTACATACTAACTGAGCCCAGGGAGCATCTACGTGCCAATTATCTCTAACATTCATTTTTTTCTCTTTTCATTATTTCTGTTTTAATTTCCAAGATTTGAATATTATATTCTGCACGTTCAGAATATAATTCTACACGACTTCTCATTACTAAAAGTTCTTTTACATGATCTCTCAGATCTTCTATAAGCCATGAACCGTAATCTATCATATTTGCTTTATAGTAATTATATCATTAAACAAAGAAATTGTCAAGTGTTGATTTCTTTTCAGATTCCCATCCAATAGCATGTAAAATTCCCTCCAAAGGCTCAAGAAATGATTTTTCAAATTGTAACTTATAATCTATATATTTTTCTAATTCAAATTCTTTCGGGAGATTGTTTAACATAGCAATAACTTTATCACTCGTTGGGTTTGGATCTATCAAATACACAAATTTAATCTTTTCTCCTTCTTTAATTATCGGATATTTTTTGGATAATTTTTTAGTCTTCAACATCTTATTATAAATCAAAGATCCTTTTACATGAATTGGAGTTGATTTTCGATAAATTGTTGATGAATCTGCATATTTTTCTAATCCTTTAACTGAGCGAGGAAAAGCAACATCTTCAGCAGGAAGAGTATTAAATTCATTCTTAAATTCTTCAATATACTCAATAACATCATCTTGAGTACCATTCATGATTATATTAAATGATTTCTTTAGAGATTTTCGGCAGGGTTCAGGAGTAGAACTTCTAATTGCTTCAATTCCCATAATTTTAAGTTTAGGTTCTTCATAGCGAATACCTTCTGAATCATGAACATTCAAAATATATCTTTTTTTAGAAGTCCAAATTCCAGTATCAGCAATAACCTCCCGCTTCATGATCATCTTCTGCTGAAAAGCATTGGTATAAACAGCAAGATTATCATAACACTTTTCAATAATTTTTTCTAATTTGTTCTCACATACTGTATTCAAAAAATTAATTATTTTCTCTTTATCTGTTAGTCCTACTTTTTTAACAAGATCATCAAGAGTTACATATAAAGAATCAGTATCAGAAGCCAAAACATAATCTTTATCTTCTGTTTCTAACACTTTATTTAAATATTTATTTACTTCATTTTCAGCCCAACGAATAGATAACTGACCAGCAACAGAAACTGCTTCAGCATTTCTTACATCATAAAATCGAAACCATTCATTTCCAAGAGCGCCATAAGCAGAATTAAGAGCAATCTTGAGATTCATCTGCATATTAAAATATTGAGATAGTTTATTAGAATCAGCATTTCTTCCCTTCTTCTGCTCTTCAAACAGCAGTTTCTTATATCTTACACGGTCATTATACATTTTCTCCATGAGGGCGGGAAGAAATCCTTGCTTGTCTCTTGAATAAAGAGATCCATTCGGAGTCATGGTTTGATTTTTTTCTTTCAAAAAAGATGTATCAAACTCTTCATTTAACATAGCATCAACGCCTGGAGTCTTATGCATACCTCGAAGAGTTTCTGGTGAGATATTATACTGCATAATCAAATGCGGATACAAACTATTTAAATCAAATGAAACTACCCAATCATGTCGACCAATAATAGGATCTTTTACATAAGCTCCCTCATATCCTTGACCTCTAGTCTTTTTCTTTTGTGGAATTACGATGTTCAATCTTTTTAAGTGGCTATAAATAATCGCATCCCACATTCGAGTTTGAGCAAATATATCATTATAATTACAATGAGAAAGATATGCCAAAGAAATAACCATTTCCATGAGTTTCATCTTTGCTTCAAGTCTTTCAACCAACTCCACATCTTTGATATTATACTCAATAAACTTTTGATAATCTAATCTATACAATTCATGTAAAGTATCATATTCAGAATAATCAAGTTTAGCTTCACCAAGTTCTACATAAGCAATATGCCCTAGAGCGTAAGACTCTTGATTGACATAAATGAATTTCTTATAAGTATCCATGTAATCTACAATAGAAATTCCAGATAATTCATATGCCTGTATTTCTTTTCCGCCTACACCAAATATTTTATTTTCTTTGACAAATCCCCAAGGAGACAACTTCTTCATTTGTTTTTCACCAAATAGGCGATTAATTCTATTAACCAAATATGGAATATCAAAGAATCGAGTATTCCAACCAGTAATAATATCTGGATAATTTTTGCTCCAATCAGAAAGAAACCTTTCTAGTAATGCTTTCTCATCTGAACATTTAATGTATTCTACTTTTTCTTCTTTGTTAATAAAATCACCACAACCATAAACCAAAAATCTATTTCCCATTTTAATTGATATGGCAGTAACTTCTTCTACAGCAGGTCCTGGTTCTGGAAATCCATTTTCAGAAGCAACTTCAATATCAATAATTGCAATTCTGATCTTGGAGTAATCATAATTGATCATCTCTTCTGGATATTTGTCGCAAATATAAGCATACTGAAACAAAGTCATGCCATAGATATCAAATCCATCAACATCTCTATATTTTTGAATGGAGTTTTTTGTTTCTTTGATGGAGCCCCATTGAATAGAATCTACTGGAGCACCTTCAAGTGTGTTCCACTTGGAAGATTTTTGGGTAGGAATAAAAAGCGTGGGTTTATATTCTTCTCTGTGAGAGAAGGGGTTGCCTTGATCATCTATTCCTCTTTCAAGGATATAATCACCAAGACATTGCACATTAGTATAAAACATTAATAATATTTTTGATAGGGGATTTCTAAGTTGTCAAATGTATTATAACACCATTTGATGTGTTTGTCAATCCACGATTTGCTAAAATATGCACCAACAAAAAATAATATCTGGAGATATATTTTGAGAATGATCCCTATCAGGAAATTAATTAATTTTTTCACATCTTCTCCTATGTGAGAAGGCCTGTCTTATATTGGGTCTTCCCATTGACTCTAAGAGCCGTCATTGTTTTACCGCGGTTGGTTCCATCAAGTACATAAGAACAATGTACCCATCCGCTATTTGGATCAACTCCATCATAAAATTCTAAAATGAGTTGATCAAATATTAAATTCTTTTCAATCCATTTTGCAAGGTCTGGATTTGAAACTCTTGTAGATTCAAAATCTGCAGCCTGACCATTACAATGCTGACTTGTTTTAGATCCACCAACTGCTTTATTTAATGCAGGAGAACGATATCCGCTATTGATACGAATAACTCCAAATTCTTCTCTTACTGGTTGTAAAATAAAATTACAGAGATTGACTAAATTGATAACGTGTTCTCTTGAAGCATCATTTGAGACACCCAAACGGTCAGCAGTAGAACTTTTTATCATTTCTTGATACCCAAAGTTTTTTGTCAGGTGTCCGTTATAAGATGGTATCTTGACTGCCATAATATTCCTTCCTAAGATTTATCTATATCAACTGATCCAGTAGTAGGATCATATTTAACTGTAAATGTCACTTCTATTGGTTTAAGTGTTCCATCTGCCTTAACTATAGGAAGTTTACCCTCAACCGCCGCCATCAATGCATCTTTAGCATTATCAAATGTGTGCGATGGATCAGCTTTTATAGCTTTATCTAATTCTTTTTTTGCACTATCTGGAAGTAGATCATCTATCATACTTTCCACATGCTCTGTTGCTAAATCTGTTGCTTTGTCTATGACAAGACTAGAAATAACATTAAATAATAATAATGGTAACATAATAATCCTTGGTATTATTTAAAATTCAAAATCATGAGGAGCACTTTTATATTGATCCCATAAGTCCATAAATGTTGAATTATCACTTCGAGCATCTCCAGGAATTCTTCCTCTTTCAATCATCATTTCTTTAAACAGCTCTTGTCCCTGAGATCCTTTACCCATCGGGAAAGCCGCGTTAGTTTTATCTAATTTCCCGCCAGCAGCAAGAGCACCTTTCCAGGCGTGGCCAAGTCTTTCTGTGGGGTTCATTTCTTCTGTTACTTCTTTAACAACTTTAGAAGCTTTAGATTTTATAGTAGACATCAGTCCTTTGTGTTTTTTTGCCATTGTTCCTCCATTAATGAATTTATTGTTAGTGACTAATTATATTTATATATAAAATTCTCCCAATCCGTGTTGACCACAAATTGGGAGAACCAATTATAATATATACATAATAAAAGAATTATCCTTCACTCACATCACCACTTCCAATATTAATCAATCTAGGTTTCTTCTCATCGGGAATCACTTTCTCAAGACTGATGATTAACATACCATCCTTGAGGTCTGCTCCCCTTACAAACATATCATCGGAAAGTGTCCAACATCGAAGAAAGGATCGCTTGGCGATTCCTTTGTGTACATAAGAATCCTCAGAATCCAATTCCGTCTGTTCTTCAAGTTTCTTTGAACGAACGGTGAGAGTGCCTTCTGTGAGTTCAACCTCAATATCATCCTTTGAAAACCCGGCAAGGGCAATCTCAATGACATATTGAGCTTCGTTGATTTTTCGAATATTGTATGGTGGATACCCTGAATCACGAGTAGTGTCCATATCGAAAAAACGATCAAAAATTGAATCGAATCCTACAGAGAATCCCATCATTTTTTGAAGGTCTTGGGGTGTAAACGCGGAGTGTCGTGCTAATTGTAACATAATGCCTCCTTATATAAGCAAGGTTAAAAATAATCCCGACCCATAGCACATGGCATCGGGGTAGTTAATACGAGGTCATCACTATGATGCACCTCAATCACGCCAACCTTCTCCTTTCAGAAGATGTTGACAGCGATGTTTGAAAACTATCCAAATTAGCTCAGTTAACGAATCTGCAGTATAATTTCCAGATTCTTTGACTAACAACTTGTATTTAGCTTTCATAAAATCCTCATCAATTATCCAATTTGTGTCATGAAATTCATTCATAAGCAAAAATAATAAAGGGCAATTTCTCACCCTTTATTACATTATAACATATTTATATAGAATTGTCAAGTATTTACTTTTTAGAGTAAATACCCCACAAAACCCAAATTGCTACTAAGCCTACTAGGCCCTCAGATCCCAATTCTTTTACAAGACCAGTTATTGAACCAACGACATCAAGGCCGATGAAGGGAACAGCTGCTCCGAAAAGAATTTGAAGAACCACGCCTAGTGCGATTAACGCAAGACCTGCTTCTGTAAGACTGCGAATCCAGCCTGTTGCTTTTTCTAACATATGAAAAACTCCTATATGTGTTTTAGTTGCGACTATATAACTTTTATGTTATGTGCCGGTTGAACCAAATCCACCATCTCTATCAGTTTTTTGAGTTGGTGGTTTTTTGATATGTTTAAAACCATGATAAATCTTTTCTACCAACTCGCCTTGACAAATCCTATCTCCGCTATTTATGGTTTTCGGAGATTGTGATATATTTGTCATTATGATAAAAACAGGATCTACATAATCCCAATCGATGATTCCCTCGCAATTAGTTAGATATAAACCCTGTTTATATACTAACCCTGATCGCGAATGTAATCGAACTGAATATCCCTCAGGAATATCCAGAATCAATCCGGTAGGAACCAATACTCTTTCCATAGAAAAAATTTGAAGAGTTCCATTCTTCAAAGGTCTTTCAATCTCACGGTCTAATGTGTCTTGGCGAACTTTATATCGTTCAACTCCACTGAGACACGCATGAAGATCAAAACATGCTGACCCTTTTGTTGCATAAATGGGGTCTTTAGCATCTGGATGTAATTTATAATATTTCAACGGATCATGACTAGATTTACTCATCTTCTATTTTTTTACTTCCAATATTATATTTAGCGGTTAATTCCCATAGATCTTTCTCTTTAAAAGCAAGAATTTTCAATTGATTTAAGGGAACAACTAGTTCAGAAATTTCTTTTGGATTAACCAATTTGACTAATCCCCATTCAGCTAAAAGATTAGCAATGGTATTTCTTCGTGCTTGATCATTTTCGGAAAAATTAGTAGGTTTTCCATCTAAAGCAAACAGCTCTTTAAAATGTACAATGAAATATCGTCCTTGTTTGTGTAAAATGTGGCAGGACTGATATAAAATCTTATCTTTGCGGGAAGCGACTCCAATTCGTGTTAGTGTTTCTCTTACTTTTAAAAAATCATCTGGTTCTTCGAGAAGACACTCTATCATAGTATCCATATCTACTGTCATTTTTCCACTCCACCTATGTCTAGTTTTTGCTTAATATACTCAAGTTGGTCTACAGAGAGAATTTCCAGAGCATTTTTAGCCTTTTCATTACTAAATTCATAATACTCTTTAACAATATCTATGTTGTCAATTTTCTCAGGCTTGAGCCACTGTGACCACCGCTTTCGTGGTCTAATATTATTTAGTAAATAATCAAATTGGAGTTTGTTGTCGAGATGGTAATTTCTGTTCATCTCGTTTGCTTGGAAGACAGTATCTGCAAAGAAACTTAATGCACGATTGACCATGTATGGAGCATAACCTTTCTCCGCATGCTTATCAACCATTAAGTTTTCTTTGGTGTGCGTAACTGCTTTTACTATTTCAAATGGATTCATTATATAATATATATGGAGCGAGCAACAGGAGTTGCACCTATCACCTCAGAGTGGAACTCCAAGGGGTTACTACTAACTACTCGCATCTTCACTTTTATAATATAAGTATAACATACATATTTCATTTTGTCAAGTGGTCCTTTACATATTCTTTAAATTCTTCTAAAGTACATTCAAGTAAAATATTTTCATTTGTAACACCTTCAGGTAAATATATTGTATCTCTTTTTGCATTATTACGTTCAGAATCAAATGGCTTCAAATTTTCTAAACACCAACATTTTTGAAATTGCTTACATGAATCATATGGTTCTTTAAAATGTGGACCAAAAAATGATCTTGGTATTTTATGTTCTATTTGCCAAGTTCCTGCGCCTCTTCCATTATTATCCCAATTCATCCAAGATTCAAATAATGATTCC
>VTLG01010344.1_pt1 | contig 10196 bp, 20 predicted proteins | sample 4694571 | NCBI WGS metagenome assembly VTLG01 (sample SAMN12604809, study PRJNA352737) | marine metagenome | biome: ENVO:00000447; feature: ENVO:00000209|ENVO:00000569|ENVO:01000036; material: ENVO:00002151; isolation source: viral sequences binned using virsorter ... | reverse complement strand
AAGAGTTCAGCTAATATAGAAGGATCTGCTGAAAGAATGCATGATGATTTATATACATGCAAAGACATTGTAAAAGACAATACTAATAGTGCTTTTGATAATAGCAAAAAAGTGTATAATGCTCTCAGATGGAGAGTACTATGGATTTCTCCTAAACTTGAAACCTCAGATGATTTGCTGAGAGAATGTTTAGAAGGAAGAGGACATAATGTTCTCAATTAAAACTATGGAAGGAGTTTTCTATGACATACTTAGTAGAAAATACAGACTGCAATTTTTTATTACACAGAATTAGAGAAGATATAGCTGACACTAAAGTTGGCGATGGTGTAGTAGAAATAAAAGGAAAAAAATATTCTACTGTAGGTTTACGAATCAGTAAACTTAGGGAATATTTTGGTACAAACATTTGTACAAGATTTACTCTACATGAACATACAGATGAAAAAGTGTTAGTAGAGTGTGAGATTATTCTTATCAATAATAATAATCATACAGTTTTGGCAAATGGTTTTGCAGAAAAAAGAAGAGACACTAATTTTATTACTAGGACATCTGCTGTAGAGTTTTGTCAAACTACAGCTTTAGGTCGTGCTTGTGCAGGTCTAGGTATAATTGGTGATCATAATATTGCATCTGCTGAAGAAATTTATGGAGCTTCAGAAGATAATAAACAAAAACCAAAGATAGAGGTTATTGATGGCTAAAACATATATTAAATTATTTAAGAATGATAAAAAAGAAGAGGGAGATACTAAACCTGTCTATCAGAATAACAATGTTAGAGTTAAGAACAAAGTTACTTTAGACCCAGACAGAGTTTACTCTACTGCCATTTGGAAGAATGATGATGGTACACTGAATCTCAAGATTGAATTGAAAGATGAGGAGTTGAATCAATCTTATGATATTTAGTGAAAAAGTATCTTAGACTTGTACAAAAATATTGGGGATATGCTGATCAGGATATCCCCTTATGTTGGCACTGCTTCAATGACTTTGCTGTTGATTGGCATCACATTGAACCTAGAAGATCTGGAGGTAGTAAAATGAAAGATAGAATAGACAACTTGATACCACTTTGCAGACCTTGTCATACAAAAGCAGAACAACATAAAATAAGTAAAGACAAACTAAAAAAAAACTTGATGGAGAAAATAAATGCTAAAACACACAATAAAAACATTATTTGGTAATCTAGCTCCTGTTCATGAAAAGTATGTGAACACTGCTTTATTTCACAAAAAAGATTTAGAGATTACTTACAAAAATCAAAGTATGATCTTGTCATTTGATAAATTAGATAAACCAAAAAAAACTATTTCTGTAACAGATAAATTTACAGGAGAAAAAAAACTACTTTATTATTATGATTGGATACCTGTTGATCCTAATCAAGGGAGGTTACTATGATATCATTACAACCAACGATAGATAAAAAAATTTTTGAAAAGTATGATCTTTTGCCTTTATATCCCTCTAGGATAAATAGTTGGCGAGACTTTCCATGTGGATTTGTTTTAAAATACATTTATGGTTATGACTTTCCTACTAATCCAAAGATGCATAGAGGTACATCTATAGAGTTAGGTATCCATTATATGTTTTCACATGAAAAGACTATTGATGAAGGTCTAGAGAAAGCTCTATCAGTTTATGATGATATGGCTAAGTGGTTCAAAGATCAAGATAGTGCGATGAAAGAAAGAGAACTACTAGGAGCATACTTTATGAACTCTATTGATTATTTAGAACCATATAGAAGATATTATTCTTGTTATCAGATGGAGGTAAACACAAAAATATTAGGTATACCTTTTTCTGGTAAAACTGATTTTATTTTTAAAGATGGAGATAAATACAAAGTCATAGATCTTAAAACAAAAAGCAGATTAGAGAAAAGGCACAGTGATTTTATACAACAAGCTATCTACAAAAAAGGATTGCTTGAAACTGTTGCACCAGAAAATCTAGATGTACAAATGCTGATAGTTACGCCAAAAAAGTATGATATTATCAAAATTGATGATATAAGCGATTATATGAAAGAGATTGAAATGTCATTAATCAGTATGGCTAATCTTTTTAAAATTTGTAAATCAAAAGAAAATTTCGCATCTATAGTTACTCCGAATCTTGGAGATTGGCATTGGTATGATGAAGATCAGATAAATGCTAGAAAGGAAATATGGGGAGTATGAAATTTAATCATTATAATCCTAATTCTTCAAAAAAAGTAAACGATAACACAAATAAAGAAATTAGAAGATTATTGAGAGAGGGTGAAACTATCGGCACAGGTAGATTTAACAATTCAAGTCTTCAATATGGTAAAATCAGAGATATTGAGCTTGTAATAACTGTTTCTAACAATAGAGTGATTAAAGTTGAAGAGTTTTAATGGTCGGGTACAGCGATTGAAAGTTCGTATGCATGGGTACGGAGGTCTAGGAGTTCGCAAGTGCCCAAATTTTCTTAGCTCCTAGATCAACCATGACTTGGACGAGATAAGGGCGATATATCGCCCTTGTCTTGGTTATTATTTTTTCTGGGTGTAATCGTATAGGAAGAGTGCTTAAAGCCTCTCAGTGTGCAATTTTGACAATGTTTTTGACCACTCCGATAGGTATAATGTTGCGATCTCCGAAAAAACCATCATCTGACCAACTTGCGAAGGTATAAAGATAGTTCTTATCTTTTTTTAGCACAAATGCATATGTAGTTATTTTAGCAGTTTTCATTTTTAGGAAATCTTCTAGACTACCTATGGAGGAATCTCCTACTATGTCCTCCCACTCTATTTTATGAAAGTAATATTCAATACCATTTATAGTAATGCTACTTTTTTTTCTTTTTCTTTTTTTTTCTGGCACTTCTTCTCTTTTTTCTCATTGACCTTTTCCCTATCAAAACTGAAATAGATGTTGAAGTTGTAATACCTCTCATTTACCAACCTTACGCATAGCTGATCTATGAGCTGATGAGAAAGTTGCACCTTTTTTCATTGCGTTAGCCATTGCTCTCATATGTTTCAAAGAATGATGCCTAGCATGTCTATTCATCGTTTTTCTTTGTCTTGGTTTTAAACCCCTGACAATGTTTCTGATAGATGCAACTTTAACCATCTACTTTTTCTTCTTCCTCTTTTTGCCTTTTTTGCCTTTTTTCTTCATTCCCTTGGAATGTCCTTTATGATATGGCATATTACCTCCTAGTGTAGTACGTAGTTGTGAATTAAGATTATCGCTACCGTAACAATAATCATTTGCACCCATAGTTTAAGTTCTAGGAATGCGTTGATCCATTTTTTTATCTTCTTCATTTTGTAAGCCCTTTCGCCTTCTCAAAACTTCTTAAACCCCCTAAACCAAGCATACCTAGTACGAGTGGCATAAGTTGACCAAGATCTAAGACAACCCAATCTACTTCAACTCCGAACATTTGTAAAATCATATCTAGTATTGGTTGAAAAAGATATACATACCCTATACTCAGTCCAGAGACCCATCCCAAAAAAGGACGCCAACCAGAAACAAAAACTGATCTATGCGATGCTTCAGCCTTGTTGATATCTAATTGTTTTTCTTTTAGTTTAGCATCTATCTCTTTCATTTGTAGTTTAAGTTTTTCTTTCTCTTCACCACTAAAATGTAAATCGTCTATTACTGTGCCAACTGTTTTAAGTGTGTCACCTCCAAATATTTTACCAAGTACCATTACAGCCTCCCTTCTTCTTTAAGTTTTTTACTTATCTTCAGCATCTTAGTTCTTAAATCGTCTTGTTGATATTTTCTTCTCATTTCGTTTATGTAAGTTTTCTCTTCAAACGTAGTTATTCTTTTTTTATGTTTTCTCAGGTCAACTTTTTCATTCTCTCGCTGAGTCGCATCGCTCTCGCTGGAGTGTGTTTTTTGCACCATAACGAATCCTCCATTTCAAAACCTGCATTAACATAATCTTTTTCTTTCAAATATTTGAACATCTTCTTAAATTTGCTCACTTTAGTTCTACCCATTTGGAAACACATATGTATGATGATTTCTACAGCTTCCTCATTCAAATCTAAACCTTCAGTAAGTTTTAAGCCATCTTGATGTGCAATCTGAAAATCATATTCAAACACTTTTTCTAATTGTTTATTATCATAAACTACCCCCTCTTTAAAATTATCTAAAGGGGTAACTAGATGTCCATATCCTATAGTGCCATAACCTAATATATCAAAGTATACCTTGTTAGAATATCCTTCCTCTTTTTTTATTTCTTCCTTCATTGCTTCTATATTCATATTGTTCCCCCTACTTTCAAATCGTCTTTATCTGGTTTAGCTTTCTCTTCTTTTTTGATGAGCCTATCTAAATACCATCTAGCTTTCTTTAGATCTTCTATACCATTTTTATCTCTATGCCTCACTATATATTTAACTATATTACCTTCAAAATAGTTTAGATTAAATTCTGAGATAAAATCAGATACTTGTATTCTTGTACCTACGTAATAATCAGGGTTTATCTTGTCTTTCATATTTATCCTTTAGTTCTATCATACTTAAAAATTGATGCGATTGTACATGACTATCGCATATCATAAGCGTTGTTATCCCATATGACCAGCCATTAGCACTGTTTTTAGCATATCCTTCAATATGACCATAATCCATACAAGTACCAACATTTATAATCTTTACATAATTACCTCTACCTAGTTTTGAAGCTCTCCATGATCTTTCTCTATGGCTATGACCAAACACTATATCATGTGTTGCACCATTAGAAACTTGACTTGCCTCTGCCATTTTACCTCCAATCTCTCTACCCATTTCATTAAGAGGTACATGAACAAAAGCTACTCCTTTAATAAAATAAAAATCTCCATATTCAGATATTCCCCAACCTCTACGCCTAAATAAAGTTTCATATTGTTGTGAAAAAGCTCCTACTACTTCTTTATGTTCATCTTCATATCTATAAAGTCTTAACTCATGATTACCTAAACAGTAATGCTTGTGAGGGTTGATATCTCCCATACCTTCTTCTAGAAGTTTTAGACAATCTTCTGTAGCGTTTATGTCTGCTAGTATAGGTGGTTTTTTTTGACCTTTAACAGTGTGATTTTTATCAAAGGTACTACAAGAATCAAAACTACAAAAGTCACCAATACAAACAAGATAATCTGGGTTATAATCTCTAACAGCTCTACCAATCCAATAAAACCTTTCGTGATTATCTTCTATAGATATGTGAGCATCTGGTATTACAAAAACTTTTACAGGATCAGAAAAAGTTGTTGGTTGTGCAGATATTCTTACGACAGGTTTTTTATATTCTTCAATAATTACTTGTGGTTTTGTTTCTTTGTATCTATGCCATTCAATAGTCCAATGAGAACTCATCAAAGCAAGTTTTTCAATCTTATCTATTTTTCTTTGAAGTGATGTTCTAGGAATGCCTGTAACTTCTTCTACAACTTTTTTTGCACCCTTTGGGTTATGAGGTCCTCCTTTACCTAGAGGAGGATAACCTTTGTCTAATGCTTCGTGGAGTTTCTCTTGTATAAGTTTGAGTTCATCCCACTCTTTATCGTCCATTAGCCAAGCATACGCAATATCCAAGCAATAAATTGTGTAGCAACCATAAAACCTATTGCCCATAAAATATAGTTTAGGCGATCTATATCTTTTTGCATGTGCTTTAGATGGTTGTTTTCTATTAAGTCTAGCTTACTATAAATGTGGAGGATATGCTCTTTAGTAGTTTTAGGCGTTGGTTTGCTCATAGTCTTCTATACATTTCATTAATAAACCTATCTCCAGCATTTTCAAATCTTCATCTATCTTTTCAACTATACGATCAATCGCAATATCACAAGTATTATAATTTGTAAATGTTATGGGTAATTTTCCACCATAACTGCAAAAAGGTTGTATTGATATATTCAGTATGCAAATTATGGTATGAATAGTCCACATCACATATTACTTAAAGGATTTTCTAGTGCAGATTTTATTCTTTTATCTATCTTTGTTTCTAGTTCAGTCATGGCTGATTCCAACTTATCCGTTAATAATTCCATGTCTTCCTTCATGTCCTTCGTGGTATCTTTTAAGTCCTTCATGGTTTCTCTTGAATCTTCTTTAACTTGTTGCTCAACATCTTCTACTATACTTTCTATTCTTCTTACATCTTGCCTTAAATCATTTTTTAATTCATTTGCTACATCTGAAACTAATTCTAATTCTTGCAATAACATAGTCATTTCTTGTTGAAGCATTTCATTAGATTGATTTAGTAACTCTAATCGTTTATCAAAACCACTTAGATCTGGTGATTCAAAAGATGATATGCGATCTTTCATATCAAGGTAATCTTTATAAAATTCAAAAGCTCCCCATAATCCACCACCTAAAGTTGTTAGTGCAGTTAATATGACAAATATTTTGCCACCCTTAAACTTCAATCCTGCGAACTCTACTTCTGCCATAGCTATTCCAAATCCGTCTGCCATTGACTATTAATTATTTCTTCCATACGACCTTCACTCCCAGCAAATAATATATATCCAGCTATATTATTATCATTGATAATTGCATCTGGTAAAGACATATCTGAAAAAAATCCTTCACGATCATTTAGTTGTTGTTGGCTTTCAAAAAAAGATTTACTATTACCTAATACTTGCATAACAATCAGAGTTTTAGTTTGATTTACATCATCATATCTTTTTTTATCATCAATCTTTTTCATAATTTTTTTTACAGCTTTTTCTTTAGATGATTCTTGTTTCGTATTTTCTTCAGCTACTTCTTTTTCTTGCTCTTGCTCTTTCGTTTGTTCTGGTTTTTCTTCTTCATCTTTTTTTATTTCTGGTTGAGGTTTTGAATCGTCATCTTCTGTTTGTGATTCTTCTGTTGTTGTTTCTTCTTCTTGGGTTTCTGTCTCCACCTCAGGCGTTTCTTCTATGGTTTCTTCAATAGTTGTTTCAATCTCAGTTTCTATTTCCATCTCAATATTTTCAATATCAACTTCTATCTCAGCGATCTCAATCTCTGCGATCTCAATTTCAATAGATTCATAACTAGGCTCATCAATAACAATAGGCTCAAAAGACATACCCTCGTCTGTTTCTATAGGCGTATTACTTTCAAAAATATCTTCAACAACATTTATTACTTCTTCTGGAGCATCAATATTTAATGCTACAAACATTTCTACTGAAGTTATTGATTCGGTGATAATGGTATTGATAGTGTTATACAAAATGTTAATGCTGACGTCATCAAACAAGGGTCCGATTCCTAGATTGATATCTCTACCCCCTACTTCAATTATAACGCTTGTTATAGTTCCAGAAAAATCAAAACCACTTTCATAAGTTTGATATCCACTAGCTGTACCACTTGCTGAGAGAATGTCAGTTCCTGAAAATACATTTGTATTACCATCTTTACCTGTGATGTGCATATAGATAGAATCAGAGGCGTCTCTTTTATCAACTACGATTGAATAATTAGTTCGCCCTCCATATTTTATATTAAGATCTGATACGTTCACAGTTTGTATGAAAGTTGTTCCCATATTAGGTACGCCCATAGTTGATACTGAATTACCAGAGCCAGTAATTTGTGCACATTTATCAGTGCCTAAATTATAACAGTTAGAACCACTAGGCATATTAGCAGGTCCTTGACCTCCCCAATCTATAGACATATTGCCATCTTTAGAACCAACTACAAAACCATTATCGCTGTCTAAAATATCTCCTGAATCTTCATTAGTTACTGTTGTAGTCGTTGTTGTTGTTTCTGTTGTTGTCGTAGTTAGAATTCCATCTGCTTGAAACTCTACTTCTTCTGTTATTATTTCTTCAATGATTTCCTCTACAGTTGGAGAACATAAACCAACTGTATCTGTAGAACAATCTACAGCTTTACTAGAAGATGAAAGGAATACCGAAAACAGTAACGCCTGTATAAAGAGCCATACCATAGAATAAAAATTTTCCGAATTCATCATTACCTTCTTTTACTTCAACTATTTCTTTTTCATCTAATAAAAAACTACCTTCTGGTATCAAGTGTTTATTGAGAAGCCATTCTTCTTTTGCTTCTATCCCAATCTTTCCATTTATTGGAGGATATGTGCCAGCACTCCACATCGCATCAAACACTCTATAATCTTGTGATAACAAACTAACAGAAGCTACTTTCATACCCATAGAGTACAAAGATCTAGCAAGTTTAATACGTTCACAGTTTTCATCTGTAATAGTTATGCCAGACGCTATCCCAAAGACTTGGGTCTGTACGCTCCCTGACGAAGCACTTTTACAAACATCTGAATTATTTACAACTACGCTAGGAGCATTAGCAGTACTTGGCGTTGAGGTTACTACAGTTGAGCTGACTGTGTTTGTTTCTGCTTGAATAGAATAACTAAATATTATTAGGATAGAAAAGAATACAAGAAATAGAATATTTTTCATTCTCCACAAATGCACTCTTGTTCTTTAAAATTACAATCGCAAGGTTTCATGTGTCGCCTAATCTTAAAGCAAATACTGAAGTAGCATTATGACCTGTATTTCCAGAAAGAATAACATTACTTGATGCGACTTCGGCTCTAATTTTAAATTTATGAGTAGATGTGCTTGTTACATCAAACAAACAATGCATAAAAACACTTGCGTATTCTGAACTGCCAGACATTCCATTGTCTATTAAATTATAACTTTCACAGGCAGTATCATAACTTGAGTTATCAGTTGTTACTCTAATACTTCCACCAACATAAGTTTGGTCAGAATTATCTGCTCTGTAAGTAAATTGCATTGATAAAAAGTATATACCTGTAGACGCAAAACTAAATATGCCAGAACTTTCACTTAATCCTGTGCCTACTTTTGCATAACCATCAGTATCAGCTCTTTCCCAATTTGATGTTAAATCAGCATTTCCACCACTTAAAGTTGTGCTATTATTTTGTCGCCAAATGTCAGCTTCAGTAATTCCACCACCAGCACCAGAAACCGAACCTGTAAAGGCAAAAGTATCATCTAGCTTTAGTCCTCTTGCTCTAGTTTTAATTAATGCCATTATTCACTCCAAACACTATGAGTAAGGTTTCCATCTTCGTCTCTTGCCAATAGTTCATCATACTCACTTTCAGTTGTATATGTTGTTGGAATATCACGCAATCCTTGTCTCCAATTTTTAAATGATGTTGAAAGATTTGTGCCTTGTTCTTTTGCACTTGTTACTTTCCAATCAGTTTCTTGTAGTTTTTTATTTCTTAACACTCTTATTCTTTCAAGTTTTCTTTCATGTTCTTTAGCTCTATAATCATCTAAAACTTTTTGCTCATCAACAGTAAAATCTACTATTTTTGTTTCGCCACCTACTACATGAATTAATTTTTTATCAGCCATAATTTTTCCTATGATGGGTCAGTAATTCCATAAACTGTTATTCTTGCACCAGCATTAAATTGAGCAGAGCTACTGTTTATTGCAAAACCTGTATGATTTTCTGTGCTAATACTTAAAAAGCCAAAATCATTAAATCCAACATAACTTGTGCTACCCTCTCGGTAAACTGCTCTACCAGAAACTATTGTTCTTTCATTTGTTGCATAAGGATTAAAAATATAAAAATGAAAAGCAAAATCATCATCAGCATAAGTATTAGCAGTTAAATTAAAAGTTGTTGAATTAACTTTAACATTTGATAATTCTCCTAAACCACCCGCACCAAAACCATGATTTGCACCACCTAAATTACCACCTGCATAAGCACCAGAACTTCCACCTGTTCTTAATCTAAATTCGCAATTTGATGATGAATTACTTATTGATATTTTTTCACAAGTAACAAAATAATTTCTATAAGATGAGCCAAAACAATTATCAATTATATTTTCAGTTGTACTTGCACTACCATTAACACTTGTTATCTTTGTAAATAATCCACTTGTAACAGTACCAAAAGATAATTGACCAATGCCTGTAGTTCCAGAACCACTAACACTTGCAACTTTTAAAAAAGTATCAGCAGTTACATTTCCTGTTGGAAGTATAAGCTCATATGATTGGCTATGTGAGTGGTCAGGCGAGGAAATTTTTACCCCATGTGAATTTTGTGAGCAGTTTAATTGTATAGTTCCATTTTCAGAACTACCATCTCCTTTAACAGTAAGACCAGC
>VTLG01006849.1_pt1 | contig 10196 bp, 22 predicted proteins | sample 4694571 | NCBI WGS metagenome assembly VTLG01 (sample SAMN12604809, study PRJNA352737) | marine metagenome | biome: ENVO:00000447; feature: ENVO:00000209|ENVO:00000569|ENVO:01000036; material: ENVO:00002151; isolation source: viral sequences binned using virsorter ... | reverse complement strand
TTGAGCACAGGGTAACTGAGATTCTGAAGGAGCAGGAGGCACATGGATTCTTATACGATGCAATGGGAGCTGACTTGCTACTTGCTGAGTTACGCGAGACAATCGCTAAAACAGAAGCAAAAGTTAAGGCAGTCTTTAAACCAAAAGTAACTAGAACTAAACTATATCCTAGGCTTACCAAGACAGGTAAGCTGAGTAAGATGGCAGATGAGTGTCACTATAAGAGTGGATCAGGTGTCAGATTAAGTGAGTCAGAGCATGAGCTTCTTACTTATAAGATGGGTAAAGTAAATCAAGATATATCCTCATGTGATCCAGTGGTCAGAAGAAGGACTAAAGATTTTAACCTAGGTTCTAGGCAACAGATAGGTGAGTACTTACAGGAGTTCGGTTGGAACCCAACTGAGTACACTGCACATGGTAGACCTATTGTAAATGAGAAGACACTAGCGGAGGTGAAGGGCATACCAGAAGCTGATCTGATAAACGCTTATCTGATGTATCAGAAGAGAGTATCTCAGATTAACTCATGGAATGATGCCGTTCAGGATGATGGTAGGATACATGGCTTTGTTATATCAAATGGAGCCGTGACAGGTCGCATGTCGCATCGCTCTCCAAACGCTGCTCAAGTACCTAACTCATCCTCTCCATATGGTTCTAGATGTAGAGCACTATGGACTGTGCCTGATGGATACAATCTGGTAGGCATAGATGCTAGTGGACTAGAGCTTAGGATGTTAGCACATTTTATGAACGACAAGGAGTACACACATGAAATCCTTAACGGAGACATTCACACCACTAATCAAAAACTTGCAGGACTTGAATCAAGAGATCAGAGTAAGACTTTCATCTACAGCCTACTTTATGGGGCCGGAAACGAAAAGCTTGCTCTTGTGGTCGGAGGAAGTAAGCGCGATGGCGCAAGACTTAGAGAATCATTCCTTAATAATCTACCATCATTCGCAACTCTTAAAGAACAAGTTGCTAGAGCTTCAGAAAGAGGATACCTCAAAGGATTAGACGGTAGGAAGCTATTTGTAAGATCAGAACACTCAGCCCTCAACACCTTGTTACAGGGTGCAGGTGCTATAGTAATGAAGAAGGCACTAGTTATTCTAGATGACTATATCAAGGATCTAGATGCTCACTTCGTAGCTAATGTGCATGATGAATGGCAGATTGAGGTACGTGAAGATCAATCAGAGGAGGTAGGTAAGTATGGTGTGAAGGCTATTAGAGAGGCAGGGGAATACTTTAATCTTAATTGTCCTTTGGACGGAGAATATAATGTCGGTAAAAACTGGAGTGAAACACATTGATATGAAACAATTAACTATATTTGATGATCTAAGCCCTCACAAATTACATAGAAAAAACGCTCCATCAACGAGCAAAGACGCTGCTTATTCAGTACCGTTAGCAAAAACTAGAGCATTTGTTTTAGGTTTAATTGAAGAAGCAGGTGAAAAAGGAATTACAGTAAAAGAAATGGAAAAAAATTATCCTAACATGGGTCGTAGCACAATATCTTGTAGGCCTAGTGAGCTAGAAAGATTAAATCTTATCTTTTATGCTGGAGATAAACGAGATGGGTCAAGAGTCATTAGACATATTAAATATTCATAGGAGAACAAAATGAAACCAAAACATAGCCCAAGCAGAACAGGTGACATGGCTGAACATTATGCTATCACTTACCTATGGGACAATGGGTATCATGTATTCAGAAACTGTGGATGCACTGGCCCTATAGATATTGTAGCCATTAGTCCAGATGGAGATGTCAAACTGATAGATGTTAAGTCTTATAAAGATAGCAGGTTGTCAGCAAGAACAGAAGAACAGAAAGAAATGGGTGTTCAGTATTTGCATTACAATTCTAAGTCTCGTAAGATAAAGTTTGTTAAACATAGGTCAAAGAATGGCTAATAAAAAATCCTTAGACTCTCTTGTCTCAGATATTTATTCTGAGATAGAGGTTCTAGGGCAGAACAAAAATCTAGATATACCAGAAGATCTTATAGAAGATTTTGGTGAGCGTATGAAAGAAGTTATGCGTCAATGGGCTACACCTAAAGAACAGTCCAAGGGTCTGAGGATGAGCAACATAGGCAGACCTGCTAGACAGTTATGGTATGAGTCCAGAGATGAAGAAGATAAGAGGCCATCATACGCACCAACTTATATAAAGTTCTTGTACGGACATATGCTAGAAGAAGTTCTTTTACTCTTAGTTAAAATATCTGGGCATGAAGTTACAGATGAACAGAAAGAAGTAGAAGTAGATGACATCAAGGGACACATAGACTGCAAGATAGATGGTGAAGTGGTAGATGTGAAGACGGCATCTAACTTTGGATTTAGGAAGTTCAAAGAAGGTAACGTACACAACGATGATCCATTCGGATACATGTATCAACTAGCAGGATATGAAGAAGCTGAAGGAACAAACAAGGGTGGCTTCTTAGCTATCAATAAAGAAACAGGGGAACTTGCATTTAATCGTCCTTTAGACTTGACAAAACCTGATGTCAAGCCTAGAATAGAAAGTTTAAAAAACATTATACAACAAGATATACCTCCTGACAGATGCTATCATCCTGTCTTTGAAGGTAAGAAAGGCAACATGCGTTTAGCTACAGGTTGCGTATACTGTAAGTTTAAGAATGAATGCTGGTCAGATGTAAATAATGGTCATGGTCTAAGAGTCTTTAAGTATTCTAACGGACTCAAGTATTTTACCAAGGTCATGTCTACCCCTAATGTACAGGAGTTAAGACTAGATGAACAGCAATAAAATAAAACAGATACACAGGAAAACAGAACAACTTCTGGTTGATTGGCTTTCTACTATGGTATCTGATGAAGAAGCTAAACAAATAAACACCAAGAATATTATGCAGTTTATGCCTACAGAGATATACGCTCCTCTCAATACTGGTGTTAGATGTGTTCCTATGACTCCTAGATGGATAAAGAATGAACTAAAAAGGCTAGTTAAGAAAGACAAAAGCTTTGATGTTGATTCAGTAACACTAGGTGATCTGGAATACATAGCAGAGAGACAACGAGTGTTGAATGCCAGCACGTAAGCCAAGAGTAAAAAGACCTAATCTCAGACATCTTGGATATGATTCTATATGGGAAGCTAACCTACACGAATCTATTTTAAAAGATTGGGAACATCATACTGAGTCTGTATCTTATATAACTCATCATACATACAAGCCTGATTTCATAAGAAAGATTAAAGGTAAGAAGATACTACTAGAATCTAAAGGCAGGTTCTGGGATCATGCTGAGTACAGTAAATATCTTTGGGTTCAAAAGGCTTTACCTAAAAACACTGAGTTGGTATTCTTGTTTGCTAATCCTGCATCTCCTATGCCCGGTGCTAAAAGGAGAAAGGATGGAACTAAACGCACCCATGCTGAATGGGCAGAGACAAATGGATTTAGATGGTATAGTGAAGATACTATGCCAGATAAATGGATAGATGTATCAGCTAAAGATACAGAAGACTTTAAGAAACGTAACGACAAAACTAACAAGGAGTTTGAGTAGTGAGTATTGATGACGCAACACCAGAAGAATGGGATAACGCATACAATAATGCTTTAGGCAAGTCTTATTCTAAAATAATTAATAGCACGATTGCAGATGATGTTAACCATCCCCCACACTATAACAAGGGTAGTATTGAATGTATTCAAGCAATACAAGCTATGCTCACACCTGATGAGTTTGTGGGGTATCTACGTGGCAACTCTTTGAAGTATCGTTGGCGTATGAGATACAAGTCTAATCCAGTTCAAGATATGGAGAAGGCTGAGTGGTATGAAAAAAAGCTGAAACAGTTTTGGCTGGAGAATCAGGATGATCTGGGATAGAAAACAAGAAAGAAGTAAAGCTTTTAATAGAAAGAAGCAAGCTAAGAACAGAGCAAGAACTAAGAACTACAGGAAAACGCAGTTAAGAGAGAAGGAAGATTTGAATGACATTAAAAACTGGGAAGGAAGATTATCTGGGGATACAGATTGATTATGATAAAGAAGATAAACTAACTGAGTTTTCAATCGAGACTCTCAAAGATAGGTATTTATACGGAGATGAAACACATGCTCAACATGCTTTTGCGAGGGCTTCTGTATATGGTGCTACATATAAAGGAGCTACTGACTTCGATCTTGCACAAAGACTTTATAACTACGCAAGCGATAATTGGTTCATGTTTAGCACTCCTATCCTTAGTAATGGAGGACTATCGCGTGGTCTACCTATCAGTTGTTTTCTTAATTACGTTCCTGATTCAAGGGGTGGGCTATCTGATCATTATGATGAAAACATTTGGCTGGCAAGTTCAGGTGGAGGTTTGGGTGGATATTGGGGTTCTATTAGGAGTAATGGCGTATCTACTTCTAACGGCTCTGAGTCTACTGGCAGCATACCATTCATGCATGTTGTAGATTCTCAGATGCTTGCCTTTAATCAAGGCACAACTAGAAGAGGATCTTATGCAGCATACATGGATATATCTCACCCAGAGATAGAAGAGTTTATCGCAATGAGAAAGACTACTGGTGGTGATTTAAACCGTAAGTGTCTTAATCTACATAACGGAGTTAGTATAACTGATGAGTTTTTACAAGCTGTAAAAGATGATGACTCTTGGAGACTTATAGATCCTAAAACTAAAACAGCTATTAAGACAGTGCAAGCTAGAGACTTATGGTGGCAGCTTATTCACACTAGAGCAGAAACTGGTGAGCCTTACATTGTTAATCTAGATAGATGTAATGAAGATATGCCAAAACCTCAGAAGGATATGGGGTTAAAGATTAGACAAAGTAATTTATGTTCTGAGATAACGCTCCCTACCGATGAAGAACGTACAGCAGTTTGTTGTTTATCTAGCGTTAACTTAGAATACTTTGACGAGTGGAAAGATGATCCTAATTTTATCCCTGATCTAATAACTATGTTAGATAATATAATCCAGCATTTCATAGATAATGTAGCTGTTCTACCAGATTCAGGGGATGTGCCAACCACATTAGCGGAGTTTATTAAATATGTCAGACCTCAAAAAGAATTCACTGGAAAAGCGAAAGCCGCTTATAGCGCATATAGAGAACGCTCAATCGGTCTTGGAGCAATGGGCTTTCATTCTTATCTTCAACGTAATTCAATACCTTTCGAGGGAATGTACGCAGCCAGCTTCAATAACAGATGCTTTAAACATATCAAAGAACAGGCTAAACAAACTACTGAACTTCTTGGCAGCATACGTGGGGAGGCTCCTGACATGGCTGGCACTGGCGTTAGGAATGCTTGTCTTCTTGCTGTTGCCCCTAATGCTTCTAGTAGTATTATATGCGGTGGAACGAGTCCTTCAATTGAGCCAATCAGGGCTAATGTCTTTACGCACAAAACTCTCACAGGTTCTTTCAAGGTAAAGAACAAGTATCTAGAAAGATTACTTGAAGATAAAGGTATTAATACTGATAAGACTTGGCAGAATATTGCAGCTAACGAAGGTTCTGTAGAAGATATTGCAGAGCTATCAGAAGAAGAAAAAGAAGTATTTAAAACAGCACCAGCTATTAATCAGATATGGGTAATTGAACATGCATATCAAAGACAGAAGTATATCTGTCAGTCGCAGTCAGTAAACTTATTCTTCATACCTCCTCCAGCTACTGCTGATCAGGAGACACATGATGAATACTTACAGTACGTGAACAACGTACACTGGGCAGGAGCTAACAAACTTAAATCTATGTATTACTTGAGGTCTAATGCTGCTAGAAATACAGAGAATGTTAATGTTAAAATACCTAGGATTAACTTAGAAGAGCAAGAGTGCTTGAGTTGTGAAGGATAAAATAAAGAGGTGGTTTAAGAAGTGGAAAGAAAAACGAATGTTTTCTAAAGCTTTTAAAAACCGTGACAAAACAAAAAACGCCTGTAGGTGGGACTTGGAGAAAGAAGCATGAGGATTATATTACCTGTACTTTTATTATTTGGTTGTACTAGTACTGACTATAAACCAAACAAATGGCATTTCATGGGGCCTGATTATGTGGACTGTACACATGACAGAAAACTTTTAGAAGTCTGTGAAAAGATGGGGCCTTACTGGATATGTGAATGTAAATATGCATAGGAGGAGCTATGGGAAGAGAAGTAACAGCGTTTATAATCTTAATAATTACGATGGGGTTGTTAGGATTTTCAATACTTGCTTGGCCTGATGATTTAGACAAAGCAGAACAACAGTATTATGATTCTAAGTCAAGATGTGAGGATTACTCATGGCAGATTTAGAACACGATAAATGCGACACTCCTGATTGTTGTGGAGAGTGTAAGGATGATCATCCCATATACAAGTGTCAGTTCTACATATGGGAAGAGAACAGGCTAACTAATTACACAGAGTGGATTAACTATTACCGTAAACAAGAAGAGGAGGAAAGACTTGAAGGCAAGCATTACACAAGCATTGAAGAACTCACTAGAGGCATCTGCTGATAGACATAGAGTTAATGTATCAATACTATTATCTAATCATGTTGGGGTTGCAGAGCATCCTGATATATTAGAAACTATAGAGGGGGAGCTAGAGAAGATAGCTCAGTATCAAGACAAACTGGAGGCGTTGAGTGAGTTTATTGGAGACTAGAGATTATTACAAACCGTTTGATCATCCTTGGATGTTTGACTATTACTCTCAGCAGAATCAGATGCACTGGTTCCCTGAAGATGTACCATTGCATAATGATGTAAAGGATTGGCAAACATTAGATAACAACGAAAAGAATTTATTAACACAGATATTTAGACTGTTTACTCAGTCGGATGTAGATGTCAGTTCTGGCTACGTTGATAGATATATGCGTATATTTAAAAAGCCAGAAGCTCGTATGATGATGGGTGCTTTTAATAATATGGAGTCTATACATCAACATGCTTACAGTCTTCTGTTAGACACTGTAGGAATGCCTGAGATTGAGTATAAGGCGTTTGCAGAGTATGAAGCTATGGCAGATAAGCATGAGTATGTAGACGCTGTACGAGTCACTAAGGGCGATAAGGGATCAATAGCTAAAGCACTAGCTATCTACTCTGCGTTTACTGAAGGGCTACAACTATTCAGCAGCTTCATAATATTGTTAAACTTCCCAAGATTTGGGAAGATGAAGGGGATGGGTCAAATAATTACTTATAGTATACGTGATGAGTCACTACACGTAGAAGCAATGACAAAGTTATTTAGAGAGTTTATACAAGAGAATCTAGACATATGGACAGATGACTTCAAAAAAGAGATCTATCAAGCCTGTAGAGATATGGTTGGTCTTGAAGATAGATTCTTAGACCTAGTATTTGAAATGGGTGACATAGATGGACTAACTAAAAAAGAGATGCAAAAATATATCAGATACATTGCTGATAGGAGACTTTTGCAGCTAGGACTAAAACCTAATTATGATGTAAAAGACAACCCACTTAATTGGTTAGATGATGTTTTAGGAGTAGAGCATCAGAACTTCTTTGAAGGTAGAGCTACTACTTACATGAAGGCAGGACTCAGGGGTGATGTAGGTAAGGTTGAGTTTGCATGAGGGAAGGTAATATAATATCTTTCAAGGTATTTATAGATGCTAAGGGGAGGCTTATGACTGAGTATAGTAAGCTCCCCTCTAGCAAAGTAACTACCGTATTCGATGAATATGACAAACCGTTTATAGATAAGATTCTAAAAGAACTAGAACCTAAACTAGAAAACTTACATCATAAGTTAGAGTTGGAGTTGGATAGACTTACTTAACTGCTTTCATATGCAGTCGTTGTCTGCTAATAATCTTGTCACTAGTTGTTAATACAAAGTCAGAGTGTTTTTCTATTCTATCTAATAGCCTTAGTTTAATATCTATATCCTCAGCTTCATTGAAAGCATTACCTAGATAAGATATAGCGTCTGCATTAAGACGTAGAGTACTTGTCTCTGGTGTTTCAATTAGGTGTAACATATCTTCCATTTGCCTCTCCTACCATTTAACTTTATCAGCCCAGTACGCAGCAGACATTTTACCTTTACGAATATTTTTGCCGTGCCTAGCTTTGAAACTCCTCCTCTTTGCTTTCATACGTGCAGACTCACCAGCTTTAGGCTTACCTGCTGTACCCTTGACAGTACCTACCTTCTTACCTTGTTGACCAAAACGAATAGTTTTAATCTTATCACCCTCTTTAGCTACAACTATATGAGACTTCTTAGGATGATTAGGAGTACGCTTAGGTTTATTAAAACCAGATACACCTGCTCTAGCTAATCTAGGATCTCTCTTAGATTTACCGCCTTTCTTATAGTCTTCTCTCACGACTTCCTCCTATAGCTCCTAGTTTTCTTTGCAATCTTCTTAGGTTGTTTGCTATGTTGTTTGCCTTTCTTAGTATCTTCTCGCTTCTTTTTAGTAGTAGCTGCATACTCAGAAGATGATAAAGCTTTGATGGCTGCTGAAGGCAAATAACGCTCCCCAGTTTCACTAGACTTCTTACCAGACTTAGTGCGCCACTTCTGTTTTGTCCAAGCTTTTAAAGACCTTTGCGATTTCTTTAATGCCATTATTGATTATGCCTTTTATCTTGTTGCTGTTTGATCCACTCTCTTCTTTCTTTTTCACTTCTTACCTTTTGTTGACTTTGTTTTGCCATGCTTCCTCCTTATAGCCTCTTTGCCTCGTTTAGCAATCTCAGCTTGTTTAGATTTGCCAGCTACTTTAGCTCTTTGCTCTAGTACAGTTAGTATCTGTATCTTACGAGCAAAAGGTTTGTTTACGTTCTTTACTTTACGAACAGTATCTCTAGCATCTTGGACAGTAGCAAACTTAATACCTACAGTATCTTTAGGATTCTCATCAGTATATAAACGTCTGCCACTGCCCTTTGGCTTTTTGCCTGTCCCTTTTTTAGGGTCTGCCATTCCACTTAACTCCACGATAAGAGCCTGATTCCATCTTAGAGTCTTCAGTATTACCAGAGTGCTTTACTCCTCTGTATATACCACCTCTAACAATCTTCTCATTCTCTTGATTCTTCTCTCGCACACGAACACCTCTATAGAATTTACCCATAGTATACCTCCAGAAAGTATTGCGTTCCTTCAGCACTATGGCTTACTTCCGTCCCTGTAGGGATGAACGTGGTCTTAGTTTATTTGTAGCCTCCTCCTCTGGCTTTGTATTGCTTTGCAAGCATTTGAGCCTTACGAGCAGACCACTGCCCCGGCTTACCGCCCTTAGAACCAGCTTTAATTTTATTAAACAGGTTCTTCCTCATAGTAGGCTTAGTATAGTTACCAGCCTGATTAACTTTAGATTTAGTTTTTTTCTTCTTAGCAGCCATTATTCATCCTCATCTTTTTTAATCATTGGATCTCTAAACAAATATTTACTTCCGGCTTCATTAGCAGGTATTACCCTGACTTCACAATAGGCTTTAAAATATCTAGTCTCACCTCTTGTAAAATTATGTTTATGTACACTTTGATATACTAGCGCATCACGATATTCAAGACAAGAAGTAAGTTCTTGAAAATAAAGCTCTAAACCTGTTGGTTTATTAGCAGAACTAAGTAGAACTAAAACAAAGATCATAACAGTGCTCATAATCTTCTCTTCTTGGTTATGGCTTGTCTTCGTTCTGCTTTAGGAGCTACTAACTCCCATGTTAACATTTCTACATCTATTTGATGTGCAGTACCTAAGACTCTAGCCTTTGTATTTCTTATATATATTTGTGCTCCATATCCACATTGTTGATGGTTATGTTGCAACCAAGCTATAGCAACCTTGTGTCTCTTAGCAGGAGGATTAACTAGCTGTAGATTATTCCACTCTCTAAGGTCACAAAATAAATTAGGTTGTTCAGGGTTGTACTCTACTTGTTTAGAAGAGCCTGTACTAGAGCTTGGATCTGTTGATTCGTCTGCTCCTGTATCTTCTCCTGTCTGCTCAAGGACTCCACAATCGCCTGTACCTTCTGTTCCGTTACAGCCACTGCCTGCCCATTCGCTTGAGCCTTTTTTACAGCTTCCTCCGCTATGGCCTCAATCCTTTCACGATCATCACTAGCATGAGCCGTGTTAGCCTGTAAAACTCCCCAAGATACAGCGATAGTTAAACA
>VTLG01001621.1_pt1 | contig 10197 bp, 17 predicted proteins | sample 4694571 | NCBI WGS metagenome assembly VTLG01 (sample SAMN12604809, study PRJNA352737) | marine metagenome | biome: ENVO:00000447; feature: ENVO:00000209|ENVO:00000569|ENVO:01000036; material: ENVO:00002151; isolation source: viral sequences binned using virsorter ... | reverse complement strand
AAGTTTTAAATATTCAAATAGATGTTCTACTGGAGGATCTTTTAAGACTTCATTTAAGTCTCCTAATTCATAATTAGACCAACCCTCTCCATCAACAAATATTCCAATACTTATTCTATGTAAATCTATATTCTTCATCTTAGAAATATCTTTTAGTTATAAATCTAGGTATATTTATTTTAAATACGGATGTGCGAATACCTTTTTTAATATTAAATAAAATATATAAATACATTATAATTAATCTATCATAAAATGTAAATTTTTCAGACAATAATGTATAAGATGATTTTGTCCAATTAATAGTTTTATTTAAACTATAATCTGTAGAACTAAAAGTAACTAAAGATAAATAGTTACCATAATATTTTATAATATGATTTACACCATTTACATGATTTTGAAAATTATTCTTCATTTTAGACAGCACCTCTTGAATTTTTTCCCCTGCCCACAAGGACAGAGCGAATTCCGTCCAAAGTTCTTCTGAAAAAGCCTTTTTGCCTCTGATTCACTTGTCTGGAATGGGTCTTTTCCAAAGATTTGTTTGAATCCACCATATCCACCTGAGGTTCTGATGAGATTCGTTTTGAATGAGCCTTTCTTATGTTCCTTATGCGTTTCCATTGACTATGACTCCTATTTTTAGTGTTATGTTTTGATTCTGGCATTATTTTTTTCCTTTATATCATTTTTAAGTAATTCTATTAAATCAATAGCCATTTGTAATCCTGGCTCATGTATTGTATCATTCTTTTTTTCAATAGCTATAGATAAAAGTTTTTCTATGGTTTCAATTACTGTAATACTTTGTTTTTTTAAACCTTTATCTAAGATATTGCTTATATTGTCTATACCCTCAATAGTAAACATTGTTATTCTTTCATAGTTAGTGTTAATGTTCCATATTTATTATTAAATAGTTTACTACATACTCTGCATGGTTTTTCTTTTACTTCTTTTTTATTACCATCAGGTACTCTTTCAGAATATATTCTTTTACTATTTAATTCTTCATGTTCTATATACTTTTGATTACAATAATCACAATAATATATTTGACTCATAGTGTTAGTTACTCCTTTTAAAATTAAAAGTGGGAGAGTTTGGATACCTTTAAGGTCGACATCTCGCACGAGCCAGTTCACTCTGGCACCTCTACTCTGGTAGCATAAGCTATTACCTTTGAATACAGATTTTCCCCACTTTCTATATTACAGACCACGCTGATTAAGGATGCTATAGTCTCATCCAGATGAGTTTCTCTTATAACATAATGGTGGTTTTTGCCTAAACTGTAATAATTATTAATCATCTTCTTCCATAAGATTATATTTATTTACTCTTTTATCCATCATATAATCATAAGAATCTCTTGTTTCTTTTTTATCAAATTTGTTAATAGTACTATATCTTATTTGAAGAACACCTCTAACAGTTATTCTTGTAGTAGCTCTTCTTCTTAAATGACGATTTAAAGCTATTTTATTGCTTTTTCTACAATCTTTTAATTCCTGAATATGTTCAATATGGGCTTTAAGCTTTAACTTCTGCTGCTGTTTTTGTTCTTGTATCTGTTCTTGACTTAATGGGCTTTTACCACCATCCTCAGATGGAGATGACGGACCAATTAGTCGCATTTTAAGCCTACCCATTAGATTTCTCTTATAAGATATTTTATTCCTTGCTTAGTATATGATTCAGTTATTCTTTCCCAAGCAAAATGTTCTTGACAGTACTCTATTAACTCTTTTTCATCATTTATGATTATTTTTTTATCATATCTATGTAATTCAAGATATTTATCATAAATAGGATGTGTTTCAATATTTTTTAAGTTAGTAGTATTACAACCAACTAAAAAAAGAAATAATAAGACTATTTTTTTCATGTTATCCTCCAAATTGTGATATTGTACTGCACAAATTGTGACTTTATACTGCACAAATTGTGATATTGTACTGCACAAATTAAATTTAGCGAATCCTCCATTTATATATTACCAAGAAGGATTAGATAATACTGATCAACGGAAGATTCGCTTTATAAAAAAGAGCTACTAATACAAGGGTATCAATACCTAACTGGTATGTTCACTTCTTTTTTAATATTAAATAGTAAATTTGAGTCTTTTGCCAATTCGCATGGACAAGTGAACTCATTAACTCTGGAACGCATGGTATTTATAGTGCATCGACTTACACATAAATACAGAGAGGCTATTATATGACGTTAAGCGGGGTCACAATATGTTATAGCCTCTCTGCGGTATGCGGAATTAATAGGATTTCTTCCGCTTTGTTAATTTTATCCAAGCTTGTTGATATGAATTATACCAATCCAATCTTTCATTAGCAAGTAGCCCTTGTGGGTCATTTATATCAATACCTGCTGTACTATTCATTACTTCTGCCCATCTTTCATCTTCAAGCCTGTGAGCCTCCTCACGAGTTATAATCCTATCACGCCAGTCATAGTTTAGTAGTTCATGTCTGTCTCTCCATAATTGGATAACAAACATGATGCATACCATATAAAGTAATGTTGTTGCAATGATTCCTAGTAGTATCATTTTATTCTCCTTCTGTTTTGTTTTCGAAATAGTTAGGCTTTTTATAAACAATTCTTCCAGAAATTATATCATCTATCTTACCAGCTATATTCTGAAATTGACTATGTAAAACATTAGGAGAATTGTTATTTTTAATAGTTTCTTTATCTAAACCATCTATCTCATTTCTAAGACATTCTAATTGATAAAGTAATATTGATAATTCTGCAATAGCTTCATTATGACTCATATTATCCTCCAAAGTTATTTATCCAAAATCTAGTTGGTGATACATTAGCCTTTTTACACAAATTGCGATATACTATAAGATTTCTTCTTGCTTTCTGACGCATATTATCAAGTGTATAATAAAATTCTCTAGTATGACCTGAATATGATACATCTGTTGCACCAATAAACAATAGTAAAAGTTTTATTAAATGTTTCATTATGTTATTCCTTCTTTTTTTTTAATGTAGGGATTTATATAACCAGCCCTGCATAGATACAGGGCTAGATATACAGTTAAGGGTTAAAGATTAACGCTGGTCTAAACCAAGCTTATTCATTGCCTTATGAAGATTATCGGCAGGAGCATTATCAGGCTTAGGAGTCCTCCAGCCTGAAGTTAAATCAACTTCATATGGTTGATTCTGCTTGTTATGAAAAGTGGCAACAGAGGCACGTATATCGCCCTTGAATCCTAGGATACTATGATAATCCCTAGCCTCACGAGCAATAACCTCTGGTTCATCAGCCTTATCGTGCCAGATGGTAAACTTAGTACACTTCTTAACAATCTTTGCAAGAATGTCCTCAGCATCTGATACTATATCTGCATCATAACTGTCTGGATTTAAAATTGCATCTAGTACTACTGCGAATCCAGACTTGGTATCAGTAGCTAGTTTCTTAATGGCTTTCTTGCAAAGTTGCTTACCACCATTATAAAAGGATATGAATGATTTCATTATTATTATTCCTTATGTTATGTTATCATTGGTCTATCATTAAGTATATAGATGACCAGTCTATATACTGAGCAACGGGGGGATACGGGACCCATAGGTTAAGAGGGTAGCAAACATTATGATGTTAGTAGCGACCAGTAGCTAGCTACCTTAATAGATACTGTACCTATGTATGCAACAGATGTATCTATTAAGTCGGGAGAGGAAACATCATATTGTTTGTTTTCAACCTAATTGGAGGGGTACTACCCTCAACCTATGGGGGGTAGGAGAGTGATATATTACCCACACGCATTCTACAACAATTTTTAGAAACTCTTTTCCCAACAACCTCTTTAATTCGTAGTTTCTGTATTATGAAACTTAAAAAATATTTTGATCCCAACAATGACACCCTTTACAGTTGGGATACTGATTTAGAGGTTTGGAAGGTAATGCCCCTGGATTCTGATAATATTGATGAGTTTTTCTTTTTAAGGGACTATATTGAATCTGAGTGTCAAATAGAGTCTTTAATTGAAATGCAAAAGTTTTTAAATGAGGGTAACGAAAAAAAAGACTTGCATGAATAGATATTTTTATGTTTTTTTATAAAGTATATATACTGTACAGTATCTATCTGTATAATTATACTATGTATAATTATAATACAGTAGGATACTGTAGTGGATTATGGATTTTATAACTCGTAGATTAAAGGTAAATGATTATGAGGAAGTTACCTATCCTGTATATTCAAAAAAGGAGGCCAATGAAAAAGATATTACCTACAAAGACTGGAAAAAGTGTGATTCTGGTGATTTTGGTCTTTCAGATGATGGGTATGTCGCAGAATGTGTTGCCCGTAATGAATATAAAGGTGGTACGGAACTGCAGTTCTCCTTTGGACGTATGTGGGCTAACAGCAATAGTAAACTATTATACGTACCTAGACGGGAATCAGGTAATTACGCAACAGTATCCAGTGCTACATGGGAGTTCATCGAAGGAAAACACGCTAGGACTCAACGAGCTGTGGACATCTATACCCGAATGTTACTTGGTGGTGGCTCCATTGATTGGTCAATCATCGGAAAAGCGTATCGTCCCGACCAAAAACGTCCTGATCTTACTGCCAAACGATTATTTAAACAGGAGAGTGTTAAAAGAATGATAGATGAACGTATAGATAAAGCATTACAAGAGAAGGGTATCTCTGAGGGAGAGGTACTGGAGGTAATTGCAGATGCTATTAAGATAGCTAAGGAGAAACAAGACCCCGCAAGTATGCTGAGGGGAGCAGAAACCTATGTAAGAATTCTAGATATGCTGCCTAAAAAGGCAATTCAGACCGATACAGTGCAAATAGACATGACAAATGAAATTGTTGACCAGATTGAAAAAGAGGAGAAACGACTAAAGATAGAACAAAAGAAGGAAATAAATACAAATGTCAGTTAAATCTCTATCAGACCAGCAAAATCCTAAATTTTTAAAAAAACGTATAACTTTAAAATACATTGATGAAGAACAAATGGAATTGTTTTATAAAGTACTCTTATCAATAGCTAAAGATAATGGTATAGCAGTAGAAGATGGAGACATAGATTACATATTAGGTTCTGATTATTAGTAAAGCGCACAAACGAAACCCGTTAGGAAAAACACAAAAGGTGTCAGCTAAGGTTAATAACAAATCTATTTTATCTAAATTGAAACACGACATGGTATTGTTTGGTAAAATAGCTATGCCACAGATGTTTTCAGCTCCATCTCCTAAATTTCATTACATCATTGCAAAGGACTTACTCGATAAGTCTAAAAAACAGATAAATATCATAGCACCTAGGGGTCATGCTAAGAGTTCTATCATTGGTGGCGTTCTCCCGATGTATCATTTAATGTTTGATAAGGGGAAAAAGCTTGTTGTACTTGTATCTAGGACACAAGACCATGCAGTAAAGCTTTTAGGAACAATAAAGGACTGCTTAGACTATTCTAGTCAATTTAGGCAGTTATTTGGTTATTGGGGGCAACATTCTGCAAGAAGTTGGGCAAAAGCAGAAGTAGAGCTAAAAGATGGCTCAATGATTGTTTGCAAGGGTACAGGTCAACAGCTTAGGGGTATTAAGGTTGGAAATCAAAGACCAACGCTGATTATTGTAGATGACCCCGAAGATGAGAATAATACGAAGACAGCAGAAGCAATGGAGCATAATCTTAGATGGCTACTACAATCCGCAGTTCCATCCGTAGACCCCAGAACAGGAAGGATAATAGTAATTGGAACTCCACAGCATGAACGATGTTTAGTTGAAACACTAAAAGATATGAAGGGATGGCAAAATAGAGTCTTTAAACCCAATATTGAAAAAAAGCTGTCATTATGGGAAGAATGGTGGCCAATAGAGAAATTAATCCAAAAAAAGGAAGAACTTGACTCTATTAATAGATTATCTGTCTTTTATCGGGAGTATATGTGTGAAATCACAGGAGATGAGGATCAATTGTTTAGAAAGGACGATATTCAGCATTATGATGGTAAAATACGTATGGGAAAAGAAGGAGATATGTATTTAGACCTAACTGAGCTAGATGGCATCAAAGTCTCCGAAACTTTACCAATAAATATATTTACTGGTGTAGACCCCGCCTCAAGTGTTAAGCAGACTGCAGACTATTCAGTTATATTTAATTTGGCAATAGATGATAAAGGTAGGAAGTTTGCATTACCTTATTTCAGAAAACATTGTAAACCACTAGCCTTAGCTGAAGCTATTGTAGATAACTTCAGAATATACAGAAGTACCAAAACTAGAATAGAGTCTGTTGGTTATCAGGAGATGTTAAGGGAATATGTACAAAAAAGATGTGATGAGGAGAATTTATATATTCCAGGTTTAAATATAAAAGAAAACCCTAGAACCAGTAAATCTTCAAGACTGGAGAGTCTTCAACCCGCATTTGCTAGAAAAGAAGTATTTATTATGAAAAATATGAGACCATTGGAAGATGAGATGCTTTTATTCCCTAGGGGAAAGCATGATGACCTCTTAGATGGTCTATATTATGCATTTAAAGGTTCATATCGCCCTTTTCACGAAAAAGAAGAGATACCCGTCCTTGGTATGAATTATAAAACTAAGGTAGACTGGCAGATTACATAGTTTATAATTTAGTTTAAAATAGTCTTAGTGTAGCCCTATGTTTACTTTGTAAACTTACTGCTAAAATGCCCCATACAAAGCCTAAATTAGTTCACGAGTCTGAGAAGTTATTAGACCAATTCCACGCAGAGCGTACAAACTGGTCTAATCAGGCTATGGAAGATGACGAGTTCAGAAATAGCCAACAATGGAAATCTGGACATGCATCTGCTCTAGAGAAAAGAGCCCAGAGTCCTATTGTTGATAATGTCGTTCACCCCGCAGTAGAACAGGCAAAAGCATTATTAACTGCTAATAAACCAAAATTTCAAAGTACTGGCAGAGATGATAGTGATACAAAAGTTGGTAGAATCTTTGCAGATATTATGTCTTATATCTGGGATAAATCAAATGGCGCAGTTGAAATAAAACAGGTTATTGATGATTATTATGTAAAAGGTATGGGGGTCATTCAGGCTTATGTTGATCCAATGTTGGATTTTGGCAGGGGCGAAGTGTGCATACATAGCATTGACCCCCTAGATGTTTACATAGACCCAAATAGTAGAGATACATTTTGCAGGGATGCCTCCGATATAATTATTGCAAGATTATTTACAGAAGAACAGTTAAAGCAATTATATCCAAAAGTAAATACTTCCGATATGGTAACATCTGCTAATGACAGGTATCCAGCAGTATCAAGGCATTCAGGCTTAGACCAACAAATCGGACCGACAACTAATGACAGTTATGCGAATGAGGTAAAATTTTATGAAGTAATTGATAGATACCAGAAAGTAAAACTTAATTATTTCCATATGATGGATACATTAACTGGAGAAGAATATATACTAAATAAGGATGATGAAAATACATATCGAGAACAACCAGCTATTAAAATGACAAATGCTGAAGGAGAAACATATGTTACTGAAAAATCAAGTGTTACTGAATTAATTGGTGTATTTGAGGCAACAGGCGGTATTTATCATTTTATGCAAGACCCTCAAACTGGTCAACCAACAATAATGCCAGGTCCTGAACATCCAGAAGCAATTCCAAATAGTGGCCATCAGATTGAAGTTATAAAAAAGGGTCAACTTATTGAAATGGGTATTATTATTTCAAATAGTGTAAAGGTAGACAGAATTAAAAGAATCTTATGTGCGGGTGGAAAACTATTATATAACTATGTTATGGATATTGATAATTATCCAGTAGTTACCTTAATGAATCGCCATAATCGCAATCCTTATCCTATGAGTGATGTCAGGTTTGTTAAGCCTATACAGGAATATATTAATAAGATAACTTCACTTATTATCGCTCATGCAAGTTCTTCTACAAATACAAAACTTTTAATTCCTAGGGGTTCAATGAATCGAAAGCAGTTAGAAGAAGAATGGGCAAGGGCTGGTACTGGTGTGATTGAATTTGATCCTGAACTAGGTACACCAATTGTAGCAGGTCCGATTCCCCTACCGAATGAACTTTATAGAAATAGAGAAGATGCTAAAACAAGTATTTATCATATACTTGGCATTCATCCTTTACAGCATGGCGACCCATCTGCTGCTCCCACAACTTACAAGGGAACTGTAGCTATTGATGAATATGCTCAAAGAAGAATTAAATCAAAACTTGACGATATAGATGAAGCATTAAATCAGATTGGTAAAATAATTGTACAATTAATTCAACAAACATATACTGATGAAAAAGTTGTACGAATTATGAAACCAGATGGTAGAATGACTGAAACTGTTATGAATCAACCTATTTACGATGATTTTACAAATGAGATTATAGGAAGAGTTAATGATGTTACAATAGGCTCATATGACTTGATTGTTGTTAGTGGTTCTACATTACCATCAAATAGATGGGCAAGATTTGATTATTATATGCAGTTATTCCAATCTGGCATTATTGATGCACAGGAAGTATTAGAACAAACTGAAGTAGCAGATACAGAAGGTGTTATGCAAAGAACAAGTATTATTCAGCAACAACAGCAGATGATAGAGCAACTGCAAGAGCAACTGAAGAATACTAAAGGCGATTTGCAAACAGCAGAGCGTGAATCTACTCATGATAGAAAACGGGTAGAAATAGAAAAATTTAAAACAAAGCTGAACTCATCATCAAATAAAAATGAATCAGCTCAGAGATTATTTGAAGCCAGACTTACAGATGAGTTAAGATTGGCAAAAGAAGATTTAAGACGAGAAGAAACCAAAAAAGGAACTGTTGCTGTTTCATAACAAATAGTTCTAAAGGAGTAATATCATGTCTAAAGAAACACAAACCTCGGATGCTGGAGTAACTGAACCTGAATATTTTGATTTAGGTGCAGATAAACCAATTCAGGAAAGTGAATCAGGGGAAGAACAGGCCCCAAATCCTGTTGAACAGTTGGAAGGCTATGATGAAAGTCTAGCTCCTCCAACATTTCAAAATTTAGAAGAAGTTTCGGATGAGGAACCATCCTTAAAAGAAGATTCTTCTCGTTTTGAATACTGGCAGAGTAAATACGACCAAAAGGCAAGTGAGTTGAACAAAACTAAGGAAGAAATGGAAAAATACGAGCGAGTAGCTCCTATTGCTGAATATATAGAGCAGAATCCTGATATTCTTAAAGGTGTTGCAAAATCACTTTCTGGGGATTCCCCGTCTGTTGCCGCTGATAGCGAACAAATGGCATCTCCAAAGAAACCAACCCGTCCTGCTAAACCTGTCAATTACGATTCATCTGAAGCTTATATGGATCCAGAAAGTGCAAGTTATAAATATCGTGAAGAGGTAGATAACTACCGAGATCAAATGATAGATTATGGCGAAGAAGCTGAACAATATAGAATGCGTGAATTAGAATCTAGGGAAAATCAGATACGACAAGCCCAACAACAGTATGAGGCTCAGAAACAATCTGATGGAATGCATAATGAATTAATGGGTAAATATGGATATACTCCAGAAAAAGCTCAACAATTTATTAAGTATTATAGTAGTCCTGATTCTTTAACACTAGACAATCTTGTTCGTTTAGATAAAATGCGCTCTGCTCCAAGTCAAGCTGAAGTTGAACAAAGGCAAAAAGCCGAGTCTATGAAACAAAAACAAGGGAAACTGAATGTGCCTCCACCCGCAGGGGTTGTTAGTGCGCAGTCAGAACCTCAAGTTAATGAAGAAGATGCTTTTAATCTCGGTTTAATGCAAAACAGAAGATAATGGTTTAACAAAAAAAATGGAGAAATAACATGGCAAGTAACGCAAAAGTTCTCGGGTCATCAGGTGTATTATACACAGACCGAAGAGATTTCTATATGCGCCCTAATGTCGTCAAAGAACTCTGGACGGATGTAACGCCTTTTACAACAGTTGTTGCTAATCAGCAAACAATTTCAGGCTTAAAAGATCCTCAGTTCAAGATGTTTGAACATCGTAACCCTTGGCAAAAACAATACGCACAGGCTGATGCTGCGGCTAATGGTCAAGCATTTTTAGCAGATAATGGTGAAGATGACCTTGAAATAGAAACAGCTTC
>VTLG01010858.1_pt1 | contig 10198 bp, 7 predicted proteins | sample 4694571 | NCBI WGS metagenome assembly VTLG01 (sample SAMN12604809, study PRJNA352737) | marine metagenome | biome: ENVO:00000447; feature: ENVO:00000209|ENVO:00000569|ENVO:01000036; material: ENVO:00002151; isolation source: viral sequences binned using virsorter ... | reverse complement strand
CTTTCGGACAAGGAAGTTTCTCTGACGGTATGCCGTTGGGGATATCAGGAACGTTCAACTTTATGTTTGTCTTTCAGGCGGAACATAATATCCTTATGCATCCTTTCCATATGTTGGGAGTTGCGGGAGTATTTGGTGGCAGCTTGTTCAGTGCTATGCACGGCTCATTGGTTACCAGTTCGATTATCAAAGAGACTACCGACTTAGAGTCACAGAATTATGGATACAAGTTCGGTCAAGAGGAGGAGACGTACAACATTGTTGCGGCTCATGGTTACTTTGGGAGACTTATCTTTCAGTATGCCTCTTTTAATAATAGTAGGAGTTTACATTTCTTCCTTGCTGTTTTCCCAGTCATTGGCATATGGCTTACCTCTATGGGAGTCGCAACTATGGCTTTTAATCTTAACGGTTTTAACTTTAACCAATCCATCGTCGACTCCACAGGACGTATTGTCCCAACCTGGGCTGACGTCTTGAACCGTGCCGACTTTAGGCATGGAAGTAATGCACGAGCGTAATGCTCATAACTTCCCGCTAGACTTAGCGGCAGAGCCGACCCGAACGTTCGTCCTCGGCTGATTATAATACCACGTCCGTTCATCCTTAACAGGACGCATGAACCCTAACCATGGAACGGGGGTTAGGTACTAAGGAGAAGACTAATGAAAGTCCAACTAAAGTATCGTGGTATCCCTTATACCAAAACAAAGTAATTAATTATGAAACTTATTGCACTTGCAGCACTGACTGCTTCAACAGCCCTGGCTACACCTGCAACAGCCGGAGTCTACGCCAACGTCGAGAGCAATGGCGCTCGTGTCGGCTCGGAGTACACTGGCAGCGTAACCGATGTTCATGTCGGTTATGAAAACAGCCTAAGCAATGGATCGTTCTATATCCAAGGAGGCCCCGCTATAGTAGCGGAGCAGGGAGAAGATTCTAACTGGAGACTATCAGGTAAAGTAGGTGGCCAATTTGATGCCACAGAAAAGCTTGGGGTTTATGGCGAGGTCTCATTACTGACAGCCGAATCGGATTCAGATGATGATACTGCTTGGGGTACCAAAGTCGGCGTTAAATACGCCTTCTGATGAAGTATCTTGAATCACCCTGGCTTGTAGTATTCCTACTTCTGGGGTGCTTTATTTTTATAGAGGGCCTACATATGACTGAACATCAGCATTGTAGGTCCTGTCCACCATGTGAAATTGAAGAAGAGTATTAATGGCACACCAATCACAAGGCGGACCAACCGCTTACGTCACATCATTCTCCCCTGAACCAGAGATTAAAGATCCACCGGACACTATGCCCAGTGATTATCAACCTCCTGGTACAGATGAGAAAGAACCTCAATCATTAGAGGAAGCTCTAACAGGTTGAGTAGGAGGGGAGGCACCTCAGAGTCGGACCTCCCTTTCATTGGTAAGAGCCCTTACGAGGATACCTCTTGCCGTCTAGACGGTGGGATAGACCACAACAAATTGATCAAAAAAATTTCAGCTGAGAACGTTAATATAAAATTATTCATTAGAAATGGCACATCAAAATGCAGCCCTGCTGTCGTCACTGACCGCACCAGGTGCTGATAATGCGACCCGAGCAGGTGCAACTTTTACAACTGCAGAGCGTCGTGCATTATACCTCAAGCTATTTTCTGGTGAGTTGTTCAAAGGATTCCAACGCAATACTATTGCAAGGGATCTAGTTACTAAGAGAACAATTAAGAACGGCAAGTCTTTGCAGTTCATTTATACAGGCCGCACCACAAGTGAGTATCATACTCCAGGTCAGTCCATTCTCGGTAACTCAGACAACGCACCTCCTGTAGCTGAGAAGACAATCACTGTTGATGATCTATTGATCTCCAGTGCATTTGTATATGAGCTTGATGAAACTCTTGCTCACTATGACCTTCGTGGAGAAATCTCCAAGAAGATTGGCTATGCACTAGCCGAAAACTATGACCGCAAGATCTTCAGACAGATCACCAGAGCTGCACGTAAGGCAAGTCCTATCACTAAGACTAACTTCAAGGAGCCAGGTGGAACACAGATCCGTGTAGGTACAAATGCTCAAGCTTCCGATGCTTACAATGCAACTTCCATTGTTAATGCATTCTATGATGCAGCCGCTGCACTAGATGAGAAGGGCGTACCTTCTGACGGACGTGTTGCTGTACTGAACCCACGTCAGTACTATGAATTGATTCAAGGTGTTGGTGGGTCTGGATCAGGTGCATACCTAATCAACCGTGATGAGCAGGGTTCAGCTCTGCAGTCCGGTAATGGTATCATTGAAATTGCAGGCATCAAGATCTACAAGTCAATGAACATTCCATTCTTCGGCCGCTTCGGTACTAAGTTTGGTACTGCTTCTGCTACTAACCCAGGTGTAACTGATCCCGGTAACAAGGGTGACTTCACTGAAGTAGTGATGCAAGACGAGAGAACTGAAACCGTAAACAACTACGGTAACGGTGACTCTGACTTCGAGAATAGCTGTGGACTTATCTTCCAGAAGGAAGCTGCAGGTGTTGTTGAAGCAATCGGACCTCAAGTACAAGTAACTTCAGGTGACGTTTCCGTGATTTATCAGGGTGATGTTATCCTTGGACGCTTGGCAATGGGCGCCGACTATCTAAACCCAGCTGCTGCTGTGGAACTGTACGCTGGTACAGGAACCGCACCTGCTGCATGGTAACTTATTAGGGGGGTATCACTACCTCCCTTTTTTTCTTTACAAAAATTTATACCTATGGCTACCCCTAATACAACTGATCTCGATACCGAACTATCCGCAGTCAATTCAATACTGGGTGCCATCGGTCAAGCACCCATCACATCATTAAATTTTCAGAACCCTGAAGTTTCGCTAGTCTATAATCTATTGAAGGATTGTAATATAGATGTACAAAGCGAAGGATGGACATTTAATAAAGAAGAGCATGTGAAGTATAGTCCTGACTCAAATAAGAATGTAAAGTTACCACCAAACGTATTACAGTTCTCACTACATGATGGACTTGATAATAAAACACAACGATTGATTATACGAAACGGTAAAGTATATGATAAAGTAGATCACACTGATGAATTTACAGCTGACTTAAGTTTAGATGTGATATGGTTATATAAGTTTGATGAATTACCCTCAGTATTTAAAAGATATATTATTTACTGTGCATCTACTAGAGCAGCTACTCAACTTGTAGCTAATCCTCAATTAGTACAACTACTACAAAGTAAAGAAGCTTATGGAAGAGCAGCTTGCTTAGAGTATGAATGCAATCAAACTGATCCTTCTTTCTTTGGTCTTACAGATGAACAAAGATATACATCCTTCATTCCTTTAGATGCTTTAAGACGCTAATGGCTAGTATTACACAGACAATTCCACAATATACATCAGGTTTATCAGAACAACCAGATCATTTAAAGAACCCAGGTCAAGTTTCGGATGCTTTGAATGTAGTGCCAGAGGTAACAACTGGTTTAGTGAAGAGGCCTGGTAGTAAATATATTAAAACTCTTGACAGTGGTGATGCTCCTACTGATAAAGAGGTTACTTGGTTTCATTATTACAGAGATCAAAATGAACACTACCTTGGACAAATAACTAAGTCTACAGAACCAAGACCTACAGCATACACACCTGAGATTAAGATGTGGGATATTAAAACTGGTACACCAAGGTCAGTTGAAATTGCTACATCTAGAAACTACTTACGTCACTATAGTGATGAAAGTTTAAAGTTCATGACTATCAATGATATAACATATATTATTAATAGTAATGAAACAGTTGCTATGGATACTACGAGTAAGAGTACTACTCGTCCAGATCGCTATGCAGCTTTTGTTGAGTTAAAAAAGACTGCTAATGCTAGGCAGTACTCTTTAAATCTATATGATACCGTTGTTGATGATTCTGGCAACGTTTTAGCAGAAGGTATTCAAACTGCTACTAGAATTAAAGCAGTTAAATACACTACACCGACTGCTGCTAATATAGAAGATAGAGTATTCCCTTATCATACACCATTACCAGATGAAGGGTCTGATGCTAACGTAGATGCACGTCCTAAAATGGATACAGGTAGTGCAAATACAGGAACAACAGGTCTTACAGCAAATATTATCTCATTAGTCAATGATCCTACTTGTCCTGACATAGGTACACAGGTATTTGCACTTAATAGTTACGAAAATAACCCACAAATTAAAAAGGTGTACGGCACAGGGGACATGACTAATCCTCTCTATGACAGTTCGTTTGGAACTAGCACACAGAATGGTGTGTCTTACACTAATAACTGGAAGACAGATCATGGAAGAGGTCCAGGTGGTGCTGGTTTTATGCCTCTTAATTTAGTATGGCGTTGGACAACTAAAGGTGTTAGTGGTAGAAGATCAGATAAATTAGCTTCTGAGAATACTGTAAAAAAGACTGATTACCATTGTACTTATGACTATGATGTTGAATTATTATTTGGTGGTGAAGGTTGGTATGTAGGTGATAAAATTGAGTTTACAATGCCATCTCGTTTTGCAGGTGCTCAAGATGTAACTTATCAAATTGAAATTGAAGAGATTGAGACAGCTGCAACTCATACTACTTTGACAGAGAGTGTAGATACGTCCAAGACAGGCAAAGATGGAGATATCAGGCCTTCTCCTACTGCATTTGATGCACACACTGCTATAACTGCAGGTAGTATACTTGGAGGTATCGAACAAAAGATAGATGCTCTATCTCCACCTTATGGGTTTTCAACTACTGTTATAGGTAGTGGTATCTATATATCACGGACTAGAGCATTTAATATCGAAACTTCTGAGAATGATTTAATGAACATCATGACTGATGAAGTTAATGATGTAGGTAAATTACCAACTCAATGTAAACATGGTTATATAGTTAAAATTGCTAATAGTGATGCTGATGAAGATGACTATTACATGAGGTTTGAGGGAGCCAATGGTATAGATGGTAATGGAGCTTGGAGAGAATGTGCTTCACCTGGTGATGATAACTCAGGTATTGAAAATGCTTTCGATGCTACTACTATGCCACTGCAATTACTAAGGAAAGCAGATGGTAACTTTAAACTTCAAGCTGTTGACTGGGGTAAGAGAGAGGTAGGAGATGAGAATACAAACTCTATACCTAGTTTTGTAGGCAATACAATTAATAATGCTGCTTACTGGAGGAATAGGATTGTCTTCTTAAGTTCTAATAATGTTATTACATCCCAACCTGGTGATGATAATGTAACATCCCCTACATTTTGGGGTAAGACTGCATTAACTGTATCACCAGAAGATGTTATTGATCTATCTGCTTCTTCTTCTACACCATCTAAATTGACTAGTGCATTAGAAGTAAGTGCAGGTTTGTTATTGTTCAGTGAGAATCAACAATTCTTAATGACATCTGAAGCTGAAATATTAAATCCAGAGACAGCACAAGTTAAAGTTATATCTACGTATAATTATAATACTAATATAGCTCCGTTTTCATTAGGAACTACTGCAGGTTTCTTAGATAATGCGGGTTCCAAAAGTCGCTTCTTTGAGATGACTAATATTCAAAGAGGATTTGAACCTGATATCATAGAACAAAGTGTTGTTATACCTAGCTTATTACCAAAGGATTTAGATTTAGTAACTAATTCGAGGGAAAATAATTATATATTCTTTGCAAAGCAGAACACTGATGAAGTATTAGGTTACCGTTATTTTAATAGTGGTGAAAAACGTATTCAATCTGCATGGTTTAAGTGGAAACTACACAAAACTATTAAATACCAGTGTGTAATTGATGATAAGTTTTATGTTGTTCTAGCTAATAATAATTTAGTTGCTTTTGATTTACGTTCTGCTGATAGTACTGCAAATATAGATGTCACTATAGATAGCTTTAATCCTAATGGAGTTGATTATCATATTCATTTGGATAATCATACAGAGATACCTAAAGAAGAGTTTACTTATGTACCTTCTCTGAATCATACTATAGTTAATGTAGGATCTTACGGTTTAGATGGTGATAAAAAAGTGGCAGTCATTGACGACACACCTAATGATTCGCAGTACAGTGATTTCGGTAGATATATTGAAGTTGATGTGGTTAATAATACTGCAACCTTACCTGGTGATTGGAGTTATCATGACTTATATGTTGGGTATAACTTTGATATGCAAGTAAAGTTTCCAACTATTTATCCTAGTAGCACTAAAGGTACTGGCACATTCTCAGATATCAACGCTTCTCTATTAATACATAGACTTAAATTATCATTAGGTGAAGTTGGTGTCTATGAAACAACTATTAAACGAAAGGGTTATGATGATTATACAGAGTTATTTGAATCCTCTATACCAGATTTATTCTCATCTAACACATCACCATGGTTGAATCAGAAGATACATACTATACCTACTTATGCTCGTAATACAATATTGTCAGTATATTTAAAATCAACTCACCCATCTCCTGCTACCTTATACTCTATGAGTTGGGAAGGGGATTATAGCACTAAATTTTATCAACGTGCCTAAATACATTCACCCAATTACATTGGAGGCTGCCATTGAGGTGGCCTCTAACTTATGTCCTGATGACCGGAGAGAGGTCGAAGAAGGTCATGGACACAATCCTGTAGAGGTTCTTACTCTCGCTGCTAAAAACTTATCTTGTGTATACTTCACGGTGCCTAACGGCAAGACTGCCGGTATGGCAGGTGTTAATGAGGATGGAGCTATCTGGATGTTATGTACACCAGCTATCTATGATTATCCTGTCACCTTTGCCAGAGAAGCTAAAAGATTTGTTGATAGACAAGAGCATAAACTATTATGGAATATCGTTGATAAAAGAAACAAGGTCCATTTAAAACTACTAAGATTCTTAGGGTTTAAATTCCTACGGGAGTTTCCTTATGGACCTAACCAATTAACATTTATTGAATTTGCCAAATGTGCGATCCCGTAATCGGCGCAGTCATAGGTGGAGGCCAAGCAGCTCTAGGAGTGATTGGCCAAAACAAAGCACTTGCTGCCAGAAATAGAAATAGAGCTAGACTCTTTGAATATGACAAAGTAAGAATCCACGGAGAACATCTCTCTAATATAACTAGTTACTACCTAAGAGGAGCAGACGCTGAGTTATCTTGGGATGAGAATATGATTGCTGCTAGTCAAAAAGTTGATGAACAGCAAGTAATAGTAAATCAAAAAATAGCTCAAAGTTTAAGACAAACTGAGTCTGATTATGTTAAGATGATAAGTGATCCACGGATTGCTAAGAGTCTTGCCCGATCAGGTAAGTCAGCTCGACGTGTAGCCAGTGCATTCAAAGCAGCTGAAGGTAGAGCTAAGGCTGCAAGGGCTGGTGATATAGACGATCAAGTAGATAGATCACTCGGTGTCTTAGAAGGCATAGCAAATTGGCGACGCCGGGCTGATCGAGAAGCTACTATGAAAATAGGAATGCAACCACAACGTGCACCTGACCCGCCTAAACCTGTGTTTGAAAAGGGTCCAAGTTTATTTAGTTCACTTATGAAAGTTGCAGTCGGGGCTGCTCAAGGATATCTTATGGGACAAGATCTTAAAGACGCAGGCTTCCTTCAAGGTAAAGGTGGTGGTTTAGTTGCTAAAAAAGCCGCTAGCTCTGCAGCTACAGAAACAGCGAAACATGCAGCAGCTGCAAACACTCAGTGGATAAGTACTGGTGCTGGTCAAGGATTTTGGCATACAGTACCGCAAAATATTTTAAGCACAAGTGTAACAGCACAAACTCCACTTACAGCTTCATCTGCGTTGACAACTACAGGTATACTAAGTGCAAATGCTCTCGCAGAAATAGATTATTATACCAGAACAGCGTACAGACCAGAAAATCCTATAGAAGATACAAGTTCATGGGCGGGGAGTAAATAATGACTTTAGCATCTTTACAAGATAGAAGAAGACAAGAACAAGCCCTTGGTATGCAGAGAGAGTCTGCATGGGTTGGTATGAACTTAGATATGGATTCTAAGAATGCTGCTAATAATACTGGTACTGATATAGCTGCAGCTTTTCAATCATTAGAACAGATAATACCAGCTGCAAAACAGTTTAAAGCAAATCAAGATGCACGTGCACTCTATATTCAACGTATTTCAGAATTACAGGCTAAACCAAAATATAGTAGATTAACACTAGAAAAACTTGAAGAAACATATGGTGAAGATCCACGCTATGAAACTTATTTAAATAGTTACAAAGATCAAGTTGCAGCTCGTGAAGCTGGTTTCAGGTATTCTCTTTCTAAAGCTTTAAACACAAGCAAAAATAACTTACTCAACAGAAATGATTTAGAAAAATATACTAAACAAAAGCTAAGTGCATTAGCTCCTTATATTGAAGGAATATTTGCATCTGGTATACCTTTAATAGATAAAGATACTGGTAAGATCATTGAACTTAGTAATTCAAATCTGACGGAACAAGAACTGAGTTCTGTTATACAAACTCTTTCTCATGAATATTTTTATGATGCAAGGTTCTTTGATGAAAATGGTAAAGGTGGACCAACCGATAACTTTTTACACGAACTTAAATTCGGTGAAAAGCTGAATGAAGCACAGAGTAAAATATTAGAAGATAGAGTTAGAATAGCAGATCAAGCAGATCAAGCAGACACTAAGAATGCTGTAGGTGATCTTATTTCAGCTGGGTTTGATGATAGATCTGATTTAAATGTTGATTTGCTTCTTAATATGGAGCTAAGCCTTGATGAAAATCAAGATAAAGGTATACCTAGTTATTCTAAAGCTTGGGATGCTTTATTTAAAAGGGTTGAAGATTATTCAGAACATTCTACAAATGCAGCTCTCTATTTATTAGATCAATTAGCATCACATCCTCGTGCAGGAAAGGCACGTATAGAATCAGCAAGAGTTAAGGTGTACAAAAAAACAGAGGATGCTATTACTGCTGCTAAAATAGCAGAAGGTATTCAAAAAGAGTTGATAAATCTTCAGTATTTAAAAGGCAGTATATCTTCTGAAGATTTAGCAGCAGGTGATGGTAATGTAACGGACTGGAATCCAACCGGTATTAGATTTAATGCTATGTCTATGATTGGTGAAAAGACAATGGCTGGATTTGGTGGGGATGAGGATTATATAAAACACTTAAGAGTTGATGCAAAGGATCCTAATACCCCATTAATAAATCCAGACTCTATACAAGCTATAGCACTGCCTGACAATGTTCAAGAGGTAATTCAGGAGTTATGGAATAATGGTAATACATACGCTTCTCGTTTGAATGACGAAAATAAACATGTTTATGATGCAACTATAAAGAAAATAAATACAAGGATTGCTGAAGCTTTTCCTAGCTGGGGGAAAAATTACCAAGTAGGTTATCAGGTTCAGGAGATGCAAGAAGCTGCAGTGTTAGACTTTGAGCAATTAACACGTAACTTGATTTCAGAGAGGATACCAGTACAAGCTGCAATGAAGCAAGCTTGGGATATAGTAAAAGATAATCTAAAAAATGTTACCGATGAACAGAGTGCAAGAAAGAATGAGTATTTTATTTTAGGCAATTCACCTTACGATAACACAACATTAGGTAAAAGATTTGCAGTTGGAGATTTCCTTGAAGCTAATATAGATAAGATAGGTGACATCGAAGCTCTGAAAAAGGCTGAAGGTTATGATGTCTTTAAATTAGCACTTAATAGTTTGCCTCAACAAGAGCTGAGAGATCTGGAAAATTTTGCTGCAGGTAATTTTTCTAACGTGAGTAAGTTATCTCCAAGTATGGAACTTTTATATGGACAAACTGGCGGGAAGAAAATTCTTTTTAAAGATCTTTTAAGAAATCCAAAAGCTATTGCTAATTCAAATAGACAGATATGGGCTAAGTCTATATTAGCTGCATCAGGTGCTTATGATGAACCTGAACAACCTGTATCAGCCGACGTTCCTGAACCTAATCAAGCTCAGTTTGAGAAAGGTATTGCTGAGATTCAGGAACTTTGTAGAAAGAATCCACATATAAAGAATGCTGGTAGAATATTTATAAACAAGCTTATGTTTTATAACCAAGATCCTACAAGTAAGACTAAAAAGCTTGATTTACTGGAACACGCTATAAAATGTGGTGCTGATCCTAAACTCCTCAATTTTATA
>VTLG01010343.1_pt1 | contig 10198 bp, 10 predicted proteins | sample 4694571 | NCBI WGS metagenome assembly VTLG01 (sample SAMN12604809, study PRJNA352737) | marine metagenome | biome: ENVO:00000447; feature: ENVO:00000209|ENVO:00000569|ENVO:01000036; material: ENVO:00002151; isolation source: viral sequences binned using virsorter ... | reverse complement strand
CCTGAACATCTTTCCAACCTTTTTCGGCTATTCTTGGTGGGACTTTCCTCGCACGTTTTTCATTTCGTGAGAGTGCAGTTTCTAGTGATGTGTTCACAAATACCATAGACACTTCATATCCAATTTCCTTTAATTTATTTGCCTGACTTGAAAGTTTTGCATAATCCTTTCCAGTACCATCAATGACAATACCTAATCGACCATCAAGTGCATGACCCTTACGAGCCGCAGTGACTTTCTTTGCACGAACACGTTCTATGTCTCTTGGTATTTGTTCTTCATCTGGCATTCTCATAGAAAGACCAGCTAACTTGAGATACCTCTCAAAAGGTTCATCGGAATTAATTATTGTGAGGCCCAAACCTCCAAGGGTTTTTCCTACTACAAAGGATTTTCCCGAGCCTGGACCTCCTGCAAGAAAGACAGCTTTAAATATATTTGGATCGTAAATCCCCTCTCGGAGTTGTTGAAATGTCTTCATTGGTTAAAGTATAATCTTGTTTATAATGATATTTATAATCATCATAAACTTCATCTGGGATAGTTTCAGGTGGGATAGTTGTGCGTGATTGATGTTGAAAAACTCGTTTCTGTTTTAATCTCGCTTTCATGAAGAGCTCCTATATGAAGGGTTGTTGATAGTGAAGTCACATTACCTCATCTCAAAACAAACTGCTGAAGCCACCGAAAGTTATTTTCGGAAACTTAAAACTAGGCAGTTTAGGCCGTGGCATCTTAGGAAGTTCTGGAATTTTCATTGATGGTATTTGAGGTGGTTCTGGAAAATTAAACAACTTTAAGGCTTCAGTTTGTTTAATAACCGAATCCTTCATTGCAGTTACCACCATTACATGAGTTCCTGCATTAATATCAATTTTATGACGAAGTTGGGTTATCAAATATCTTCCAGATAATATAGGATCTAATGCTTCAGAAGATTCATCTTTCCCAAGACCCCTATTTGATGGTATAGTCAAATGTATTATTTGTCCTACCATTATATCCGTATCACCAAATAAATCTAATTGTATCGTAAAATATTCTCTTTCTAATTCTCTAGAAATAGATTCTTGCATCCAAAGTTCTGCATTATTATGAGTGTAGACATATTCTGGTTCTGTACTGGAACCTTCATGATGAAGATCAGTAGATGCAGAAGGATGTACAAATATTCTTGAATCTGGAAATTCCCATATCTTCTTTTTACCATCGACTTTGATATCAGAAGCCATAGGTCCAAATTCACCAGTTTCTTGATTAGTAGCATTTTGAGTATTAAATGCAGTATTATAATCAAAAACATATTTTGATATACTCTTATTCAAAATATCATGTTGATATAGAGTAGAACCAAACATACCAGCTTTAGTATTAGAATAGGTATTTGTTGAATCTAATAATTTTATTCCCTGAATACTTTGCATATTATCACCTATAGATCTAGTTCCCATAGGTGGTTGTAATTTATATTCTTGTACAGCTTCTACTGATAATTCTCTAAGTTCTCCTAATAAACTATCAAGAGATCTAAAATGGAATCCATCGGGATTTTCATAGAAAAGATAATGAGGTTCACCCTTCTCATTTATAGCTTCCTCTTTAAGATATTGAATAATCTGAAATGGTCTTAAATTTGGAGAAACATACTTTCTTACATTTTGAGTAGGGTCAACCATAACTGCTTTTGGTGTTCCCAACATATCCTCATCTTTCATTATCTCCACAACCATTCCTGCAATACTACCCTTAAATGATTTAGATATTTTAGTTCTAAGATTTCTAAATCCCTCTAATGTTGTAAAATTTATATTATAGGAATGTTCTCTATTACCACTTGGATTTCTGGATGATACATTGAAGACTGCACCATGATAATCAGAAAAATCTACAGTATTATTTGCGCCTGGAGTTCTTAATGTGAATAGAAGTCGTTCTTGACCAAAGATAGGAAGTTGTTCGTACAGTCCAGAAGTATCTGTAACGAATATACTACCAGACATATAGGGGGAATCTATGTCTTGAAAGATATTTAATTCTGTTATTAGAGAATCAAAATTATAATTATTACCAGAGCTTCCAGCGATTAACGGACCTTCCAGTATGTAATCACCAGCTCTTTGAAGTGTTTCTTTATCAGGCATTATCGTAATACTTCACGTTCAAATTCAGATACAAATGGTCCTAGATATTGGTTATTTAAAAGATCTATAGACCTCTTTAATTCATTTTGATTGTGTTCGTATGTATAGTTAGAAATTGCAACTGCATCAGAATATGTAGAAGGTACTTCCATCATAATTGTTGTATCACCAGATTCTTGAGGGGCCTCATAATGATGAGTTGCATTTTGATTTGCGGCTGATCCATATTTGCCCTTCATAAACAGTTGCATCTGTCTAGTAGATTTTGGCCAGTCATGTTGAGGATCATAAACATTATTTAATAACATTATTACCCAATGATAATATGGACTACCATGATGTCTATCTGCTAGTATTTCAGGAGTTTCCCCATCCTGAACATCATACGGATCTAACAAAACAAACTCTTTTGCCATATTAGCCCTAACTCTAACACGTTTTAAAATATTAGTAACTAATTTAGGTCCAGCAAATCCATTTGAGTCATAAAGTACTGTTGGAAATTTATTAAAATATGACATTAATAACCATCCTTTATCAATTCTTTTGTAATAAGTCGAGTTTCCATAAAGTCTAATTTGAGATCCATTTCTACAGGTGGAGCTCCTTTTCTATTCTTATTAGGTCTGAATGTTTGATATTGTTGCGGAGTATAATTTACATCTAAATTTAAAAGAACACAAGAACTTATTTTATTAATCCATGAATTTTCTTCTCCTCTAAACATATAGAAAATATCAAATTCAGATGGGGTTGTAAAATATCTTCCATGATTTTTTCCACCTATTTCTGGTGCCATGTGATATTTAAATTTCTGAATAATCTCGTATGCATCAACTGATTCTTGATCATTTTTAGGTGCAATCTTCCATGTATATGAAAATTTACGATGACCGATACCTGTAAACATAACTTCAAGAAAATTATTAATAGCCTTATTATCTGCCTTTAACATCATTCCCTTTAAATCACCTCCACCAGCTTGACCCATTTTGTCAGCCGCTTGTTCTTTTGCATTTGTGGCTAAAACTTTTAAACCCGAAGTTAATGCAGCCAAACCATCAGCGGCTGGAGTATTAGCTGTATCTGATAAACTTTGTCTAAATGCCTGTAAACCTTCTCTTGCTAATGCGGCTCCTTCCCCTCCATATTTTCCCAATTCTGATTCTTTATATTGTGCATTATAATTCTCAACAATTTGTGGAGGCATATAAAGAATAATAGAATCTGAAGTTCTCATCATTCTTTGTTCTCCTATTACTCTGGAAGTATTTCCTTCATAATGTTTACGTTCAATAACAACATCTTGCTGGCCAGGAGTCCATGTAGCACCATGTTCTGTGTATCCAAAACCAGCTGTTTCTCCCTTAGAAGATGCAGATGCAGAAAATCCAGCTTGATTCATCAAACTAGCTACTGGTGTATCTACTTTTGGTACTTTCACATTAAGAGATCCCATTCCTAAACCCATAGATTTTGTTAAAGAACCTCCTACTTTATTCATATCTTTTTTACGAGATTTAGATCCCTTACCTTCAGCTGCAGAATTTACGGGCACATTAATATAAAACATCATATAATGACCTAAATCAGATCGAGCTTGAATATCTCTTGGATATTCTAGAGTTGAGTAAGACCACTTTCCACCAATTTTTAAGTGTGATAATGGATCAGCAGAAAACGAACCTGCCGTTGGTGATACTATACTTGGGTCTTTTTTGTTATCTGGTGCCAGTCCAAATCTACGCATAGACTGAGCAATAAAATTCATCATAAGTATTCCTATAAACTGTGTAAAAGTATTTATGTCATATAAAGGAAAGTTTCATCCGACCAATCGGACGAAATACAAAGGTGATGTGACTAGTATTGTTTATCGTTCTCTTTGGGAACGTAAATTTATGGTGTATCTAGACACTAATCCAGACATTCTTGAGTGGGGCTCTGAGGAAATAGTAGTTCCATACATCTCTCCTATTGATGGTAAACGACATCGGTATTTCCCAGATTTCTATGTGAAAACTATAAATGGAGATCATTTCATAGTTGAAATCAAACCAAAATATCAAACCAAACCCCCAAGAAAATCCAAGTCAAAAAGTCGTTATTTACGAGAAGTAAAGGAATGGGGAAAAAATCAAGCGAAATGGGAAGCGGCCGAACAAGTGTGTAATAGGCATGGTTGGAAGTTTGTCATACTTACAGAAGACCACATAAATCCACATAAATATTTACATTATGGCAGATAGTGTAGCAACCGATTTTATTTCCAGTATGAAAGCAAAGGGACGAAAGGCCCTTGATTGGTTCAAAAAGATTGTAAGAAAAACACAACGAGCTGCCATGCCTGCATCTACAGGCAGAAGAGAAATTCTTACAGACAGGAATACAGGAATAACTACCAGACCTATAATTGGTAGAATGTATTTGTTTCAGTATGATGCAAAGTGGAAAGAGAAGTTGCCATGGTGGGATATGTGGCCACTTATATTTCCATTTGATTATGCAAAGGGTGGATTTTACGGAATCAATCTTCATTATTTACCACCAAACGCAAGGGCAGATCTTATGATCCGATTGATAAAGGCTCAAGGATCTGGTGGTAAAATGGATGAAAATTTTAAAATGAAATTATCGTATAATATTATTACCAAATATAAACCAGCGATTCCTTGTATAAAACGATACTTGTTTAATCAAGTTCAAGGAAAAGGTTTCTATGGTATCAGTGGAGAGGATTGGAGTTATGCAGCTGCATTACCTCTACAAAAATTCCAGAAAGAACCAGCGAGTCGAGTATGGAAATGGTCTGCATCGCAATATTAGGAAGTTATGGCAATTTTTAGAGATGGTGTAAAAATGGGTAAGTTCGATTTAAGAACTGGACTTACCAAACAGCGTGGACAAGGTATTCTAAAAAAATTAGGTGTTCTTGAATCTCCAGCGAAACCAAAAAGACCTAGTGGTGAAATTGATGCAATTCGTACTGTAGTAGGTATGGGTGAAGGTTTCATGATGCCTGTGAATTTCAAAGTGGTCTTTAATGCCCCAAAAGGTATTGTACAACCAAAAGGTCCAGATTATGATCCAGTTAATCCTCAATTTGCTGGATCTGGAAAAACAGTTAAGGGTGGAAGCTTAGATTGGAAAACACATAAACTGCAAAGATCTACTAATGAAGAAATAAAGGTATTATTTGCTGATGCAAATCCCACAGCTAAGACTACATATCAACCATTTTCAACAACAAAAGAAGTAGGATTATTAGGAAAATTTCTTGGAGAAGATGAGGGTACTGGTTCTGGTGAAGGAGGAAAAGAAAGAATGGTTCGTAAAATGGATTTATATTGTAGTAAAGTTTCTATACCAGAAAAAACTATCAATGTAGGACTTTATAGACATTATGGAGAACCATTTCCTGTTCCTCAAAGTATTCAATATGGAACTTTAACAACAACATTTTATTGTGATGCCACTATGACTATCAAAAGGTTCTTTGATGCATGGCAAAAATTAATTATCAATGATATGACAGGAAACTTTAATTATTATGATGAATACATATCCTCTTTTGATATTTTTACAAGATCCACAATATCAAAAGCTACTTTAAAAAGTGCAACTGCACCACAAGAATCTAAATCTGGTGGTTCTGGTGGGGATGCTCCAAGTTTTCCAGATAACATATCCTCAATGATAAAAGATGCAACTGCAAAATTTAATGAATTAACAGGAGTTCCAAATCCTCCAAAAGCAGAAGGACCAAAACATGGTTCAGTACCAGCAGTAGCATTTGAAAAAACTTATGGAGTAAAAGTATTCCAATGTTGGCCTCAAACAGTAGGGTCAATAGATTTATCCCATGATGCAACGGATCAGATAGGTACATTCGATGTAACATGGGCTTATACCAAGTGGAGTCCATTTAAGATGGGTGATCTTGGGAACCGAAGTGTAGTTAATCTTTCGATTGGAGAGTTCAGAAACGAAAAAGATGGATTCCCATTCTTGGAAGATTTACCACCAGAATTAAGTGGACCATTAACAGGTGCATTGAACCAAGCAGTAACGACAGGACCATTAAGCAATCTATCGAATCTACTTGGTTAATTTTAACATTTAACGTGAGAATATTATGTCTTTACCAGTTATTAATACGCCGACCTATACTCTAAATGTACCATCAACGGATGAGGAAATAACGTATAGGCCGTTCCTTGTAAAAGAGGAAAAACTTTTATTGATTGCATCAGAAACAGGTGACGATAAGGCAACCTATACTGCAATCAAAAAGATTATACAACAATGTGTAACTGAAGATTTAGATTATGATCGAATGCCATTATTTGATTTAGAGTATATCTTTTTAAATATACGAGCTAAGTCTGTAGGTGAGGTTGCAAAACTTAAAGTTAAAGCTCCAGATGATGAAAAAACTGAAGTTGAGATTGAAGTTGATTTAACTGAAGTTGTTGTGCAAATGTCAAATGATCATGATCCTAGAATCCAACTCACCGATGATATTGGTCTTCTAATGACATATCCATCTATGGGTACTGTTGGCATTATGAATCAAAATGCTAAAGAAGGAACTAATGCTGATGCATTATTTGATATGGTATGTAATTGTATGTATCAAATTTGGCAAGGAGAAGAAGTTCATGATTGTATGGACTATACCAAAAAAGAAAAAATGACATTTCTGGATAGTTTAAATCATAAACAATTTGAACAAATTCAGGAGTTCTTCAATACCATGCCAACATTGAAACATGATATTGAAGTATATAACCCTAAAACAAAGAAAAAATCAACTCTTACACTTGAGGGTATGAACTCTTTTTTCTAGTAGCCCTCTCACACATAAGTCTTGAGATGTATTATGATTATAATTTTTCTATGATACAACATCATCAATGGAGTTTATCTGATTTAGAAAATTTGATTCCGTGGGAGAGGGACATTTATGTTGATAAGTTAATACAACATATAAAAGACGAAAACGATAGAATCAAAGCAGAACAAAGGAAACATGGCTGAACAAGGTGGTGCAAGCGAACAAACCGCTCAACAGAGTAGGGATTTTCTAGCGAATATCTCTACTCAAATGATGTTACAAAATTCAGAATATGTAGGATCTTCAAAAGAACAACGAGAAGCTCAATCTGCAATTCGTGAACAAGGAATGGAACAACTCAGGGCCATTGCAATTCAATCTGGTCTGATTAAAGATCAAACCAAGTCTATTGAAGAAGGAGATGATAAATTAATAGGAGAAGCTGAAAAATCTAATGATTGGATGTCAAAAGCTGCTGATTTTGCAGACAGACAGGCAAAAGCTGCACTACGACAAGCCTCTAAAGTGAAAGATTTTGGTAAAAGACAGACTGATATGTTGAAGGCAGCTGCAACTGGTATGCTAGATCTTCTTCTTACTGGATTAGGTTTAGTCGCCCTCTGGAAATTATTTGAATGGTTGTCTGAACAAGATTGGGAAAAGATTGCAGCTGATGTTAAGAAATGGGTTGATGATATGGTGGTTAAGTGGGATGATGTAAAACAAACTGTTGAAGATATAGGTGGTTTCCTTCTCAGAATGACAGGTATCTTTTGGGTCATGACTTTATTTGAAAGATGGAAAAGTGTATTCGGTATAGGTGGTGCAGCTTATCAACTTTGGGTGTGGATGATTAAAAATCCAATATCTGCTTTATTTGGTGAAGATAGTGCTGTTAGAAAAATTATCAGATTAATAAGAAAGGCATTTGGGGCGGCTGGTATGTTAGCAACTGCTGCTGGTAAAGTATTATTAGGTAAAGAACGATTTGATAAAATCTTTGGCCCAGATGGTCGATTAAGAACTATGTTAAGAAATATTCGTTCTATGTTTGGATGGATGTTATTTGGAGTTGCAGATGATGTTGGAATGAGAAAAGGAATGTGGACTACTTGGTTTGGGAAAGATGGTAGAATAAGAACTATGTTAAGGCAAATTGCTGCCATGTTTGGATGGATGTTAAGTGGGCCTGCTGATGATTTGGGACAAAGAAGAGGTATGTGGACTACTTGGTTTGGTCCAGATGGTAGACTACGAAAAATGTTAAGATGGATTAAAACATTATTTGGGGGAGCTACTATAGTTGAAGCAGTAGATGATGTAGATGCTAAAAGAGGACTTATCTCCAAATGGTTTGGTGCAGACAGTCCAATCAGAAAAATGTTGAGGTGGATTAAAACAATCTTTGGTGGTTCAATTAGATTTCTACTTAACTTTGCAACTGGTGGAGCCTTTGGTTTGTTATTTGGAGAAGAAGGAGCCCTGAGAAAATTATTAAATTGGGTTTCTGGATTCTTTGGAACTGGTGGAAAAAAAGGTGGTGGTATTAAAGCAGCCTTTGATGCGATTTCAAAGAGTGAAAAATTAGCAAAGATTGCAACATTCTTAAAGGGTATTGGTGCAAAATTTCTGAAATTCTTAGGTCCAATTTCTTGGTTAATTGCAGGATATCAAGCAATCGCTGGGGAAGGTGGATTCATGGAAACCTTTGAGAAAACTGAAGGTTCTCTATGGGACAAGACAGTTGCAGGATTGAGTGCAGGTATTAAAAAGTTAGTAGACTTCTTTGTATTTGATACTGTTCAGTTGATTGAAGATTTTGTCAAATGGTCAATCAAAAAACTTGCTGGTTTATTTGGTATAAAAGAAGAGGATGTAGAAAACTCAGATTGGTATAAGTTTTCAATTACAGGTTTTCTTAAAGATTTCTTTGGTGATATTATGCTATACCTTGAAGGACTCTATACTCTTGATCCTAAGAAAATGGCAGAAGGTATCAAAGGAATGTGGGGTAAATTCAAAGGTCTTGTAGATTGGTTCTATGGAACTCTTGTCACTCCACTTATACAATGGGCAGCAAAGAATTTATTTGGATTTTCTGATGAGGAAGCTGATGCAATAGAATTTAAACCCATGCAATGGTTGGAAGATAATTTTCTTGCACCTTTATTTAATTGGTTAGAAGGATTGTTTTCTATGGACTTTGAAGCTATGGCAAAAAGTATAATGCCAGATTGGTTGTATAGTTTATTTTCAGAAGAGGGTTCAGAGAAAGCCAAAAAAGAACTTAGATCTTTGGGTTTGATGACTGATAATCTAGTTCAAGATGATACTATGAATCTTGATCAAATTGGACAAATGTTAGAATCTAAAGAAGGACGAGATCAAAAGAATCTTGTGGGTCAATTATCTACGTTGATTAGTGATGAATCTATTGAAGAACGAGATAGATCTAAATTAAAAGCACTTCTCAATGAATATGGTGCAGGATTAAATAGAGGGGGGTATGTACCGCCAGGTATGACTGTCCCAGCAGTACTTCATGGACCAGAAGTGGTAAAACCTCTCAAAGAGATACCAGCACAAGAAAGACCAACTGGTGGTGGTGCAGGAACCATGATGGTCAATGCACCATCCAGTTCAGTTGTTAATGCAGGATCATCTACAACTGTAGTAGGATCAGTATCTCCTGTTAATCCTAATAAGAAAGCATTAGGATACTAAGTAGTAGCCAACTTCTCAAAGTAGTCCATCGTATCTGATGGAGTACTCTTGATAGGTTTTCCACCATCAAAAGGTGGTTTGGACTCATCGGATGGTCCAAAGGAATCCTCAACATCCTGAGCGATCTGCTCAGCTGTACGATTATCCCTTGTCTCACCAAGAACACGTTCCATCTTCTCCTTCAATTCCTCATAGGTCTTGAAGTTAGATGCTTCATGAAACTGTTTCAGACCATGAGCTGCGTTATATGCAGCTTCCATGACTGACTCATCCTCATGAAGTGGACCGGCGGTATCGAACTCCGACTTGTCGTAGTTCCAAAAACCATCGACTTTACGAATCTTCAATTTGAAGTTCGCACCCTTCCAAAGATCGAAAGGATTTACAGGAGTCTCATCCTCAAACTGAGGTTGCATGGCCTCCATGACCTTATCAAAGATCTTCTTACCAAACTTATAAAGGAAAACTTTCCCTTCATGTTCTGGGTGTTTGGGAT
>VTLG01005089.1_pt1 | contig 10198 bp, 19 predicted proteins | sample 4694571 | NCBI WGS metagenome assembly VTLG01 (sample SAMN12604809, study PRJNA352737) | marine metagenome | biome: ENVO:00000447; feature: ENVO:00000209|ENVO:00000569|ENVO:01000036; material: ENVO:00002151; isolation source: viral sequences binned using virsorter ... | reverse complement strand
TGATTCTTCTTTTTTGCCTTCGATATATAATTTTCCAAACTCTGTATAGACTTTGAGTTCATCTTCCTTGAACCCTGCCAATGCGATTTCCAATTTTGACTCATGATTATTTAATTGTATCAAATTATATGGTGGGTAATTAGAAGTAACATCCGATTCCCAAAAACGATTAAGGTAATCGTCTAATCCGATTCCATTCTTATGGATTTTCTCCATTAGTTCTGGAAGATTGGCAGCGTGATATCTTGCTAGTGTGTTCATGGTTCTCCTTTAAAAGCGAGTGTAAATTGTGTACCCGAAGCGTACACTACTATTTAACCATAAACAGCAAAAAAAGTCAGTGTTGAGACCCGACTTTTTCTATACGGATTTTTCGATACTACTTACTTTTTTTGCGAATAGCATTCTTCTTCGCTTGACTCTGATGCTGCTTTGAACGTTTGTCAAGTTTACTTTGACCGTTCTTATGAATCCAAGGACTTTTCATAGGTTATGCTGGTTCCTCAACTTTTTTCTTCTTACCTATATTATACTTGGTTTCTAAAATCCATTCACCTTTTTCTTTATATGCTAATACTTTAATCTGATTTAAAGGAGCAATGTCAGTAATCTTATCTGCATTAAGAACAGTTATAAGACCCCAATCAGATAATAATTGAATGATACGATTACGACGTTGAACATCATTCTGAGTTAGATTAGCATGTTTGCCATCTAGTGCAAATAATTCTTTAAAGTGAACAATATAATATCTTCCTTGCTTATGCAGGATATGGCAAGATTGATATATCTTCTTTTCTTTTCTGGATGCTACTCCAATTCTTGTGAGAGTTTCTCTTACTTTTAAGAAGTCATCTGGTTCATTTAATGTAACTTCTATCATTTGGTCAGCAGACCACTTGACCTCGGGCTCGGCAATCATCGTTTTCCTCCAGTTTCAAATTTAGATTTTATAAAATTAAGTTGTTCTTTGGTTAGGATTCTTAGAGCCTGTTTTGCCTTTTCGTTACTATATCCATAATAACGTTTCACACAATCAAGATCTTTAATCTCATCTTTGCGGAGCCAAGGAGAGAACCTCTTTCGCTTCCTCACACTATTTAGATAAAACGAATATTGCAAATCACTATCTAGATGAGCACTGAGATTCATCTCATTTGCATATAAAACTGTGTCCAAATGTCCTGACATACAACGATTAATAATGTATGCAGGATACTTTGCATCTGGATCTTCTTCATAGAGATTCTTTTTATTTTGGTTGATTGAGTTCAACCAATCTTTCAATTCAATCATGATTTAGGTAGTTTGCGATTAAAGTTCCAATAGTCAAATTTCTGCCAGAGATAATATATCCCAATCAAAGTTCTTTTAACAAACTCTTCAAGAAGTATTAACCCAATAAAGAAATAGTCTTCTAAAGTTTTCATTTTGTAAGTTCATCAATTTTATCTCGCCAATACTGACGATCCTCATCAGTTATCCAAGGGTTATGCTTTTGAATCCAAGCATATTCTAACCACTGTTCTTTTGTCCAATCTTTCTTTGGACCCATGTGGTCTTTTAATGTCACCTTATAATCTGAATATCATCTTGTTCTGTCCAGAGTTCGACCTTAGTTCTGAACCTATTCTCTTTCTTTAATTTCTCATATCTCTTACCTGCCTTCTTCTTCCACCAAGAGATTATATTCTCAAGTTCAAATTTATCATAATTCTGCCCTGGAGTCAACTTGTCCTGCTCTCCTAATATAACTTCCCTAATATTTGAATAACCATAATCTGAAATATAAAACCTTTTCTGTTGTGTGATAGAAAATGCACCTTTAATTATTTTATTAAAATGTTCTAACTTATTCTTATCCTCAAGATTATTGCGAATAATAGAAATCATCTTTGTTTGTCTTTTCATCTTTTTGGAAGATGCCTTATTATCTGTAAGAGGAGTATTATTATTCAACATAGTAAAATGATCATGCAATTTATGAAATTGCTTATCATGCATCAATGGAATAAATTTACTTTCTGTCAATCCCTTATACCGCATAAAAGGTTTTAATCCATCATACTGAGAAGCAGATGTTGCAGATCCATATAGAGAAGTAGTTTCAAAAAGACCAATATCCTTTTCAAAATTCTTATTCAATTCTCTTCTAGCATAATGAGATATACACATTAATGCAAGCAATTTACCACCAAGATAATTAAATCCAAATGGTTGCGATGGAACTATTACAAATCCCATAGCAGCATGACGATTGAATATAGAAAGATCTGGTTGATGACCCAACCATATATTTCTTGGTTTTGAATTTATAGTAGGAGAACCAAATCTAACAAAACCAACTACCTTATTAGTATTCTTTTCAAAGATCATCCACTTCAATTCCCTACCAGGAATATTCTGCTCATTATTATGAGAAGAAACTGCTGTAAGAAGATTTGAATAATACTTCTGATCTAATCCACCCTTACCAACACGAACTATATTAAAGTCCATATCTTCTGGATGAATATCCTCATTGAAAAATTCGTCAGACAAAGAAACTAAAGATGTTTTAGAAGTTAATACTTCTTTTTTAACAAACCTTAGATAATCCTCAATATCTCCAAAATTGGAAAAATAATTTATAAATTCATCTGCTGCCCATTCAGCAGTTTCTTGTGTAACTAACATCAATCATCATGCTTATGTTTTGGATAATCTTTCTTTGCTTCTGTTACATATGCTCGTTTACCCTCATGCCCATGAGCAATCCCTAGTTCATGCATTTTAGAATGTTCATCAATCTCATCTCTGAGTCCTTCCTTACCTGCACCAAAGGTCATGTATATTCCATAACCCAATAAACCAATAACAATTACTCCAATAAAAATTGGTATAGCAAGACCTGGTTCAATTAATGGTTGCTTTTCCCATGTGCCTGGTAAAGTATACACTGATGGGTTTGATAAGAAAATCATTCTTCATCCCTCTTAGTAAGTTGGTCTCTAAATTTTTCCATCATTTCTTGAGCATCGATAAGATTATCAATGTCTGCTAAAAAATTAGCAATATGTTTTGCTACAAAGGATTTCTCACCTCTTGCTGCAAATGCTAGAGCATCTCTCAAATGTTCTTGAGCTGCTCTTAGTGATTCTTCTACTGGTTTTGATAATGTCATTTAAAGGTACACTCCACCATAATTTCGGTTAATGCTGCTAATAGATTTATTTCTTGATCAGCGACGAAAGCAGACTGATACTGATACTTAGATACAATGAGAACAGCAGCAGCGATACTGGGACCATCCAATACTTCGTAAAGAGCATCATAAACACGCCTAAGAAGTACAGTAGAATCATTGTCCAGATTACTGTTGACCCACTTACGTACTTCAGGAAAGTTTTTCGTCTTAAGGTTCTTAATAACATCATTTACATTAATATCTGTAAAACTGGCAAGTATACCACTATCTATTTTACCACTAACAGCATACCTTTGACACTCATTTAAAACTCTTCTCCAATCAGGAAAATGTTTATTAATTAATTCTGCAAGAACTTTCTTATCTGCTTCAACTCTTTCTAATTCTAGAATATCATTAAGTCTCTTAAAGAATTGAGATGCTATCTGTGCCTTCTCTTTACCTTTGATTCCGAATTCAACCACAGCACACCTGGAGTGTAAGGGTTCGAGTATTTTATTCTTGTAATTACAGGTGAAGATGAATCTGCAGTTATTGGCAAATTCTTCGATAAAGGCCCTGAGAAGAAGTTGTACGTCGTTTCCTGTGTTATCGGCCTCATCAATGATAATGACCTTATGCTTTGCCTCAGATGATAAAGATACTGTTGATGCGAAGTTTCTTGCGTTGTTTCGGACGGTATCGAGAAAACGTCCTTCATCCGATCCATTAATGACATAGAAATCTGCTCCTAGTTCGTTACATAGTGCTTTTGCTACCGTAGTCTTACCAACACCAGGAGGTCCAGCAAGTAACATATTCGGTATCTCACCTGTATTTAGAAAGTCGCTAAAGGTTTTCTTTATATTTTCTGGGAGAATACAATCTTCAATTGTCTTGGGTCTGTATTTTTCAACCCATATAAAATCACTCATTTTCCTTTAATAACAACGATTGACATAAAACCTAAAATAGCAAAGATAATTGCCCAGATAGGAAAAAATGGAAGCACTATAAATGCATGTATTAGTTGTATGATCACTATACCATAAAAGATCCACATAATCCACATTCCAATTTTATTATGGAGTGAACCACGCTTATATGGATGGCAACCGATTGGTCCACTGTCCCAACCATCTTGCATATATTCTTTTGTATCAATTTGTTTTTTCATAACCAATTTGGTTTTCTGGATGGGTTACGAAGATAATTAGATGCAACCCAAGGTTTGCTGCCAATGTAATTTTGGTAAGCAGTAAAAGTGTCAATGCTTGTGTTAAGTTTGTACTCATCGGGCATCGCACGAGTAAAGGACTCGACCATATTATAACACGTAATCACATAATCTGTCATCTGATGAAAAGTTTTTTTTGCTTCAAACAATGCATTAGCACATCCATGTATCTTACCATAACGATATGAGTACTCTTGAGATAGAGCACAACCATGCTGTATCAACCATGCAGTATTGAATAAACTTGCAGCAGCCCATTGAGTACAAGGATGATTCCTGAATGCACCTTTCTTGACCGAGTAAGGAGTTCCATCTTTCTTCTTGACTAAATCATCACCCCAATCATAATACCAGTGTGAGAAGACAATAGAGAGCATCTGACATGTCTCTAAAGGCATCTTGACCACATGTTTATCAGGCAATACTTTTGCTGACTCATGTGGGCAAGGACTTGTTACAAAGATGTTCATAAATCACCAATGACGGATTACTCCGCTAATAATAAAACAGTTAGTAATGAGATAAGAAATGAAAATAAAAGAACGTACCAAAACAATGTAATTGTCGTATCGTTTAGTCTTTTCATCAGAGAAGCTACCAAGTGCATACTTCCATATCCTCCACCATTTTATCATACTTTAGTAGTATTGCTACGAGTTCTGTTTATAATTGAAATAAATTTATCTCCAGCAAATGTTCCACCAAGACACACATCAATCTCATCACCATCTTTCCAGTTAGTTTCACCATTCATTTTGGTATGAGTCATTGCTAATTGAATTTTATCAATTACTTCTTGTGTTAATCTCATTAATCTTCTTCACAATGTTTTTCTACAATCTCTTGAACTACTTCACTAAAAGCATTACGTAATTCATATTCCATATCACTCTTATCTTTCTTTAACCTAGTAACAGTAATAGGTGGAAGTGTAAGAGTAGCAGTTATATCCCATAGACCAAGTTCTTTATTCTTGGTAGTTTTGATGTCAAGCATTTGTTTTCCTCTTTGGTACTTGTATTGTCCAAGATGGAGATATTAAATCAACCATCTCAAAGTTCTTCTTAAATTCCTTTTCTCTTTCTTTCTTTTCCTTCTCCATTGTTAGTTCAATGGTTTCAATACTTCTCTCACCATAATGAGTTCTATGTTCTGTAACAGCAGATCTTAAACCCATATAATCTAATATAGCACCATCTATCATGTGATAGAGTGTATCCCAAGTAAGTGTTTCTCTTAACTGAGTTGCAATCTTATCAACATCATTTTCATCAAGATACTCACCAGTTGATACTGCTTTTGAATAATCTTCATATTGAGTCAAAAGTTTTGCTCTGATCTCTACCAACTCATTAAGATTGATAGTAATCTTCACATCATCATAAATTGCCATTACTAAATCCCCAAAAGTTTTCTTTGACGTTCAAAGTATCCTCTAAGGATCCATGAACTACTATTCATTTTATCATTTCCACCAATACCATATTCAAACTCTATCCTAGAGTCTTTACCATACTTAATATTTTCAGGAGTATTATCTTTACCTCTATCACCACCATTACAGAAAATAACTGTTTCTGCAATTTCTAAACACTTACCAATAGCACCACATGCAGAACCTTCTTCATCATCTGGAACTGTAATTACAGCATCAACCATATCTAAATGTCTGATGATCTCAGCACGTTCAATCCAAGATTGGAAATATTGACCCTTTTTACGGGTCAACCACTCTTCAGTGTTAAGTCCAACTACAAGGTATCCAGATAGATCCTTTGCTCTTTCAAAGTATGATATATGTCCACTATGAATTGGATCAAATCCACCAGTAACAAGACTGACTTTTTTAAAAAACATTATCCAAAAGTAGAATCAGGTTCTAAAGCAATAAAGTATGTAAGATTATAATTTTCATTTACAAATTTAGATAATAACTTCTCAGATATAGAAACTTGATAAGTTCCTGGAAGAATCTTAATATTCTCTACCTTAAAGTTAAATGAGAATTTCTTATCTGTCTCTCCAACAACGATAGAGAAATCATTAGAAGTATCATTCTTCTTATCACGAACTACTAGATATACAGCACCATTACCACCAACAACAGAAAAATCAGGAAGTTGATATACTGCTGCTGCTTTTAATAATTGTGTGAGATTATTAGTATCAAGTGTAAACGAAACATCTTCACCAGGAAGTGTTAGAGTCTTTTCAGGTGGTGCAACAATTACACTAGGATCTGCAAAGAAATACTTTGTTCTATGATTCTTACCATCACGAATAGTTAAATAAGATTCATTTTGGAAATCCAATTCTGGATCAGTATATAATGATATTCCATTTAAGAATTGAACTAAATCATAGATGGCAAAATCCTGTGGTACTTCTTCAGATATATCTGCCTCTGCAAGAATATTCTTCATCACAGACATTGTACGAAGACTGCTTCCTTTTTTAAAAAGGATAGACTGATTTATAGATGCAAAATTCTTAAGAAGGTTTACAGTTTTTTCAGTTAATTTCATAGTATGGGGTCGAAGTTTCATGATTAAGGCATGTTGTGATCAATGTTACCACTGGTCATCTTTGGTTTACCGTAGTGTTCATCAAAATGTAATAGTAGCATAGCATAATGTATGACTTTTAGCAAGTCCTTTTTATTCCTTCCATCTTTACTTCCATACCTACTACCGTACTTTAGTATATTTGCTTGACAGAAATCAGATGCTAGATCTCTAGATGCCATCAAGTCTAATGTTTGAACATTACGGAACTCATGTTTAGTTCCTGTGTAGTGTCCATTATAAGTGCTTGATACATACTCTTTAATATCATTAAGGATTTCATCCTCATGATACTTGTTCCTACTGTCTGTCATAATCTCCTTTGTTTGACCCTCGATATTTAGGGTAAAAGATTCTGCAAAATGGTGAGCAGAATTGTCATCATTGTCTGCTAAAAAAGTTTGCTCATATGGATAATAATCTTCAGATACTGGATATGTTTTTACTCCACCATCAGTACTGATTTCAATATTTTCTGGAATATATAATTCTCTTTTAAGAGGATCAGTTCCACGTTCATACCTATAGATTGTTGTACCACCATCAGGTGATTCATATATCCAAGGTGTCTTACCAGTTACAGATTCTCCCTTTAGATAATCATAAGGAACAGTAAATGGGTTTTTTGCATCTGGATCATTACGAGTATAATCGTAATAAGAATCAGAATGAGGAATATCGTATTCATCACTCTCTCTTGGTGTTATTTTTGTTTCATGAACATCACCATGTCCATCTACTACTTCTTTTGTCATAATTGGATAATCCTCATCTAATGTACCATCTAATACGGATGCTGCTAATGACCATGCGTTAACCATACTCAAATAGAAAATCGTTTACTAAACTCTCTGCCTTTTCCTTCCCAAACTTACTTTTAAGGTATCCACTTACTGGATCTAGTCTGGTCATGTAAGCATCGAAGTCTTTATATACACTGGTATCGGTTCCAGTGGGTTTCTCATATTCTACCATATTTTTGTACTTAGTCAAGTACTTGATAAACATATCTAAATGCTCATCAACCTCATCTGGTTTACAGTACCTCACAAAAATATTCTCTGAGAAATGATTGCCCTTTTCAAAGAAACGATAATCCTCTGTACATACTGGCAATCCTTCCACTGAGTACTTATAGTTCTCTTTAGGATGTTGAAAATCAAAAACAACAATGACCTTCTTTTCATTGAATGCCATTAGATCCATACCAAAACAGGGAAGGTTACTCCCTGTCTTTGGATATGCTATGCAGTTAAAGATGTCAACATTCTTACCATCTGTGATATCCACTTGTCTTGATTTAATAAAGTGTGGATGTGAATGTGTGATGGCATTGAGATAGGTTCCTTTGCCTTCCCAACCTGCCCACAGACCTTCTATCTTCATAGGTAGAATAGATCTGTAGGCACTTATGTAATTCTGCCAGATGGTCATGCATCCTCCTCATATGCTTTATCTTCAGCAGTTGCAAAATCAAAATCTGCATCTACTTTGTCATACAACTCTAAGAAAGATTGCTTAGTCTCATCATCAAAACGATTAACGCAAACTTTAATTGCTTTCTCTTTGTTATTAAAGATTGAGAATGCACGAACTATATGAACCAATCTACGAGTACTGATGATCTCTTCAATACCACCATCATAGAATGTCTTACGAATGATGTCTGCCCAGTCTACAAGACGATTAAGAAAATCAGTATCAGTAACACCTAAAGTAGATCCAATACGTCCTAAGATTCTTTTCTCTATTGAAGGTGAGGGATAGTCTTGCTCGAAGGTGACTGGGAATCGCTCAAGGAAGGCTTCGTTGAGCACATTAGTTCCAATAAAGCGTCCGTCGTCTGAACCTTTACCCTTAGTGTTTGCGGTGGCAAGTACGTTGAATCCTCTAGCTGGCTTAACGAATCTTCCAATTTTTTTAAGGAATATACCATTTCCCTCAAGGACGCTCTGAAGGCAGAGAATCTTGTTAGAGGCAAGGTCGATCTCGTCAAGGAGCAAGACAGCTCCTCGTTCGAGGGCTTCAATGACTGGGCCATTGTGCCATACGGTTTCACCATTAACAAGACGGAAACCGCCAATAAGATCATCTTCATCTGTTTCTATTGTAATGTTTACACGGATAAGTTCTCTATCCAATTGAGCACATGCTTGCTCTATTGAAAATGTTTTACCATTCCCAGAAAGACCAGTAATAAAAGTAGGATAAAAAATACCACTTTGTATAATTTTTTTAACATCTGAAAATGATCCGAACTTAACAAAAGTGTCATCCTTAGTAGGAACAAGATTTTGTGGTTCAACTGATGGAGCAACAAATGATCTTTCTATTTGCTCCACTTTCTCTTGAGTGATTTCAAAGTTCCACTTACCTTTAGATACTTTATATTTTTGAATTTTTTTAGTTACTGTAGAATAACTAATGTCATTAGCAGCACAGAAACCACGAACATCAGCAGCAACGAACTCATTACCAAAGGTGTTTCTTAGTCCATCAACAACTTGCTGTTCAGTCATCTTAAGTTCAAAAGTCATGATTTAGTTTTTTTATTTATGTACTTATTATATCAATAAAAAAGAGGGTGTATACCCTCTAGTGGACAGTTTATGAACTGGTCAGTAACTTGGTTCCAAATCGTATTGTTTCTCTTCACACTCAGAATATGTAAGACCATCCCAGTAAGAATGGTACAATCTTCCCCAAACTACCTCAAACTCATCATCATCCAAATTCTTAAATAAACACTTCTCATTTAAGTAGATGTGATAAGTTTTAGGCATGTTTACATTTTCTCTGTTCACTTATTTATTAAGCAACAAGTTCTATGAACTCACTAAGAACTTTTTTATTCATCTTCTTACCATTAAGAGATTTCTTAAATGCAGATCTTATTTGTGCTTTAGTAGCATCTTCCTTAACTTCAAAATCAGTATCTTCTGAAATAGAATTTGCACACAATCCAAAATAAGTATGATACCCAGAACTCTTAATAGAAAATGACTTCATTTTTTTCCATGATCTCATTAAATCATCATGTTCTTTAGTATAAGGACTAGTATAATTTCTAATGAAATAACCAGCATCACGCCTTGCTAAAAGACGCATTCCAATGAAATTAACTTCAGGGAATTTATGACGAAGATTGTGAAGTAATACATCACTCATACCATACCATGAACCAGTGAATGCATATGTATGTCCTGTCTTACGATCACGAAGATAACATCC